>OIYX01000208.1_pt1 | contig 21191 bp, 16 predicted proteins | sample 1588431 | NCBI WGS metagenome assembly OIYX01 (sample SAMN03283241) | human gut metagenome | biome: human-associated habitat; material: feces | host: Homo sapiens | place: Peru | collected 2012
ATGATAAGAAATCCCTATTTATGGAGCGTTTTTCGGCTTATTCTTTCACTTAAGAGCTCAAAACTGCGGATTTTTTCACTAAAACCCCTTATTTTTAAGCTCAAATATATAGGTTTTCGGTAGCGAAATCGTGATGTATAGTAAAATTGTCGAACAAAAATAAATATATTGAAGAAAAAGAAGTAGAATTTAATGAGATTAATCATGCTATCAGTGAAATCAAATATTATTCTGAAAAGCACATTCACATTGATTATCTCTTTTGTATATATCAGACTTTGTCTATAGAAATATGCTAAGGTTATTACCTATGATATTATACAGCTTTGTCCGAAAGAAATGGTATCATCTGGATTAAAGCTATCATTGGATAATTTGCTTACCTACATTGACCAGAAGGCTGTCCTGCTGGATCTCCTCACTCAACTGAAGGAGGAATTCCCCGAAGCGACCATCCACGGCCACAACGAGTTTTCCGCCAAAGCCTGTCCTTGCTTCGATGTGAAGAAGGAATTAGCTCCCTATTTTGAGAAAGGGAGTGGGGGAATAAAATAAACAAGGGTACGTTCCTTGTTGGATATAGAGAATATAAAAGCGTGGTTACAAGGAGGCTTTAGTCATCATTTGTAGCCACGCTTATTTACTCTTGTATGCAAGAAAAGCTATACCACCGAACGTTTGGAGTGGGTATTCAAGCATACCAAAGGGCAATCTACTGGAATTGAACCAATTATTAAAGGGGACTTTTAAGCAACTCATATAGTCATTTAGACGGCATTGACGATTAACCTTGCTCCAACAAATCCTTGTCTGTCAGAAAATCTAAGAGTCCAACCGTCAACACTCGTGTCAAGCTAAGAATCACCTCCACAAATTCTTCTACAAGTTGCACCTCGTCCAAGACTATATAATAAGGTTTGCCATAAAGGTACGATTAAACTGGCGGACTTCTCCAAGGTAGCCATAACTAAACAAATTTCAATTCCATAAAGGTACGATTAAAACAAGCTTGAAAGAATATTATAAGATTTTGCCTTTGAAATTTCAATTCCATAAAGGTACGATTAAAACACAAGAATCTACACGGCGACGGTTCCGCAGAGATTATATTTCAATTCCATAAAGGTACGATTAAAACCAGGTGACTACTACTGCAGATACTCTTTCATCAAAATTTCAATTCCATAAAGGTACGATTAAAACTTAAAATGGGTGGAGTGACATTCAAGTATTACATCAATTTCAATTCCATAAAGGTACGATTAAAACACTGGTGATACATTTGGTCTATATAATACAGTAAAATTTCAATTCCATAAAGGTACGATTAAAACCTACAACAGTCTGCGCATCTGCCTTCCTTGTAATCAAATTTCAATTCCATAAAGGTACGATTAAAACACATTTTAACATTTCATATTTAACATGCTTTATGTATTTCAATTCCATAAAGGTACGATTAAAACCAAGTATCATGCGTTTTTCACCAACCTCACAATTATTTCAATTCCATAAAGGTACGATTAAAACCATCTGAATTGAAGACTTAAAAGCGGACAACTCAGCATTTCAATTCCATAAAGGTACGATTAAAACCTTGCAAAGCAACAGGCGAAAAATCAAGAGATTCGAAAATTTCAATTCCATAAAGGTACGATTAAAACGGAAAATTGGTAAATGAAGCCGATGAGATAATCAATTTCAATTCCATAAAGGTACGATTAAAACGCAAGGTCGTTGACAACCAGCCGCACATCAACACATTTCAATTCCATAAAGGTACGATTAAAACAATGCAAGGGATGATGCTATTATCTATCTCGTAGCAATTTCAATTCCATAAAGGTACGATTAAAACATAAGGTAACGGCTGGAGCCAAGGTAGAACGAAAGTTATTTCAATTCCATAAAGGTACGATTAAAACAGTGCAGCCAGGCGAAGAGGAGAAAGACATGATATATAATTTCAATTCCATAAAGGTACGATTAAAACGAGAGTACCGACCTTGTAGGTCAGTATATCCACCATTTCAATTCCATAAAGGTACGATTAAAACCAGCAGGATTGAAATCCTGGCTTGCCCTTGAAGTATTTCAATTCCATAAAGGTACGATTAAAACAACGGATGGACGTTAAGTGAACAGGATTATGACTATGATTTCAATTCCATAAAGGTACGATTAAAACCTGCCGCTGGTATTTCTGCTGCGGGTTCTGCCCTATTTCAATTCCATAAAGGTACGATTAAAACACCTATATCGGTGGCTCTTCTTCGCCAATTTCTATATTTCAATTCCATAAAGGTACGATTAAAACACGAAATCAGTCGATATATCCCAATACATGTTAACATTTCAATTCCATAAAGGTACGATTAAAACTTTTAGGACAGTCTATAGCGAATGCGGCTCAATCATTTCAATTCCATAAAGGTACGATTAAAACTTATTCTCGAGAAGCAACTATGCGTTTGCAACAGGTATTTCAATTCCATAAAGGTACGATTAAAACCTCGGTCTTGGAAGTTTCCTAGAAGAGATAAGTTATTTCAATTCCATAAAGGTACGATTAAAACTACTCATGAAAAACACTAGCCTTTCTGCTTCTCTTATTTCAATTCCATAAAGGTACGATTAAAACAAGATGGTACTGATGGTACTGGTACTAATGGTACATTTCAATTCCATAAAGGTACGATTAAAACTTAATAATTATCAATCTTTAGGTGTTGATTTTGATTATTTCAATTCCATAAAGGTACGATTAAAACAGCCTATAGTTTCTACTGAATTGGAACTTCTTAAATTTCAATTCCATAAAGGTACGATTAAAACTAATAATAAAAGTTGTTTTATTCTTTATATATATAATAATTTCAATTCCATAAAGGTACGATTAAAACAGAGAGCTGACCGAGAATACGGTGAACTACTTTGAGATTTCAATTCCATAAAGGTACGATTAAAACCCCGATGACGTGCCTCCTTGGTTCACGAGAAACCTATTTCAATTCCATAAAGGTACGATTAAAACCCTCGATGACATTCTGCGTCTTCTCGCTACTCTCCCATTTCAATTCCATAAAGGTACGATTAAAACATGACGTATGAGACTAAAGTGGGTTCATACTCTCCTTATTTCAATTCCATAAAGGTACGATTAAAACAAAGAACTCATCAAAGACGGATACAAATTGATTGACTTATTTCAATTCCATAAAGGTACGATTAAAACGACTTCAAGTCCTGTACGGTTGAATTCAGCTTTCCTGCAATTTCAATTCCATAAAGGTACGATTAAAACGATGTCAGACAAGGTACTGAAGGAGGTGTATGGCATTTCAATTCCATAAAGGTACGATTAAAACCACACGATGGCTGGGTAGCTCAGTTTCTCCAGCTATTTCAATTCCATAAAGGTACGATTAAAACTCCACAGACCTTGGTTGTGGATCTCCTGAATGCTCTTATTTCAATTCCATAAAGGTACGATTAAAACATATTTTTCTTTTAAAATTAGGGGAATTTAACATATTTCAATTCCATAAAGGTACGATTAAAACTCTCGATAATTATTATCATAAATCACATGAAATTATATTTCAATTCCATAAAGGTACGATTAAAACGTGCCCTATAAGGCAAAAAACTTCTCTCATTCACATTTCAATTCCATAAAGGTACGATTAAAACAGTCTGATATTGTCACTTGGGATGGATGTTCTCCTAATTTCAATTCCATAAAGGTACGATTAAAACTTGTACACTGCTATTTTCCACAGACGGGTCTTACGGTATTTCAATTCCATAAAGGTACGATTAAAACTGCCTTAACGAACTCTTTAGGCGTAAGAGTAACCTATTTCAATTCCATAAAGGTACGATTAAAACAGCCTAAGCTCGAAATAGGCGCGACTATGACGGAAATTTCAATTCCATAAAGGTACGATTAAAACTCGCCATCAAGGTTGTTAAACCAGAGGGTAGTAGATTTCAATTCCATAAAGGTACGATTAAAACGTGTTGGCAGAACGCAAAAGGCTAACGATGTGGTATGATTTCAATTCCATAAAGGTACGATTAAAACTGCTTGGAGCGATGGCAAATCGCGACAACAATCCTTATTTCAATTCCATAAAGGTACGATTAAAACGTATGTGCCTTTCATCATCATGTGTTTTCATGCGTAATTTCAATTCCATAAAGGTACGATTAAAACGACTTGAAAGACGAAGAGCCTTGCTACATGATGGGAATTTCAATTCCATAAAGGTACGATTAAAACGGAAGACGTGTTTGCCGTTCATGAGCTTGAATTTTTATTTCAATTCCATAAAGGTACGATTAAAACTGTTGTCAGTAAGACAAAAATAATTCAAAAAATATTATTTCAATTCCATAAAGGTACGATTAAAACGTTGTCGTAGCCCATCTTGATGATGTTCTGCTGTGTCATTTCAATTCCATAAAGGTACGATTAAAACTGATGAGTAATGCGATTATCATCCAGTAAAAAGCAATTTCAATTCCATAAAGGTACGATTAAAACAAAATCAAGAGAGGATGAGTTATACTCAGGAAGCTAATTTCAATTCCATAAAGGTACGATTAAAACAAAAGCTGGTCGTGGTTGCTTGCCGATTTTGTAGCATTTCAATTCCATAAAGGTACGATTAAAACTCAGACTTTAATCCAGAAGCTTTAAACAAATTCTTATTTCAATTCCATAAAGGTACGATTAAAACAAGTAAATCAACCACGTTACCGGTCTCTGAATTAACATTTCAATTCCATAAAGGTACGATTAAAACCAAGGTGCGCAGCAATTAGGCTCTGCCATATCAAAATTTCAATTCCATAAAGGTACGATTAAAACAAGTGCTCCCGACCGAGCGAGCCCCCCACGAACAAATTTCAATTCCATAAAGGTACGATTAAAACTAAAACCCTGGCACGCGGTCTTGATTGCCGTTTTAATTTCAATTCCATAAAGGTACGATTAAAACCAGGGAGCAAGCTGTGACCCTCTCCAGGGAATAGGGATTTCAATTCCATAAAGGTACGATTAAAACTTGTCGGAAATCGACAAATCCTTGAAGGAGTTTCTGTATTTCAATTCCATAAAGGTACGATTAAAACTTGCTTCCTTTTGGGTGTTCTTTAAGCTGAAGGATATTTCAATTCCATAAAGGTACGATTAAAACCACCATTTGAGTAAAGAAAACGGTCTTGTAATCTTATTTCAATTCCATAAAGGTACGATTAAAACTGCTTCCTTTTGGGTGTTCTTTAAGCTGAAGGATATTTCAATTCCATAAAGGTACGATTAAAACAAGCGACTTCATGAACGGCAAGAACGGAAAGGGAATTTCAATTCCATAAAGGTACGATTAAAACCCGTTAAGTCTAAGGTATACAAACCCCGAAGACTCTATAGGTTTGCGGGTGCAAAAATACAAAAAAATCTTCAGAAAAATGTCGATGCCTAAAGATATTTTTTCTGCGGCCTTACGACAACCTGCCTATTTATGGAGGTTTCAATAAGTCAAAGAACACTTTCGGAGGTTTTGCCGAACTCAAAACGGCAAAATAGAACCACATCGACAACTCTTTATAAGAAATTATCGGTAGTCATTCTTTCTTTTCCAAGAATCTGTTTGTTCATATTATACCCCATTTTATTGGTGAAAACAATGACGCTATCCTCAGATTCATCAATAATAGCTTTCATTTTCATTTGTAATTCACGAAGTTTGGCTTCAGATAATTCTCCCTCCAAAACTGAGTTCTGAATCCAACACAAATACTGGCGGCAAAGCTTCAACATCTTGCCAACTCGCTTCTCACCTACATCATAAACAATAATCACATACATATCACCAATACATTTTAAAAGGTTTATATTCTTCTATTCCTAAAATATCTTTCAGTAGCTTATAGCATTCCAACTTTATAAGATGCTTATAGCTTACATTACGTCCTAAAGAACGATGACGGAATGTCTCATCATAACGCTCTTCCATGGCCTTTACAAAAATCTTCTTTCCCTTTTCGTTCAAAAGACATTTGTTGAGTTTCTTATCAAAATGACTGGTGCTTAAAGCATGCTTATTGAGTACCTTGAAGATGACTCTATCCACGATAATAGGCTTGAAGATCTCGGATATATCAAGACATAGTGAAAAACGCCTTTCTCCTGGAGTATGCAGAAAGCTTATCGTTGGATTGAGCTGAGTTTGATGAACTGCCCGAAGAGTTTCAGTATAACACATCATGTTGCCAAAAGATATGAGAGCATTCACCTCATTCTCTGGCGGTTGCTTGGTTCTTGATCCCATGTTGAAATCATCGAGAATGATATCGAATGCAGCATAATATGCCTGTCTGATATTTCCCTCAATTCCCATTATCTCATCCACAGCCTTGGCATCTGGTAAAGTATTACTCAATCTTTTAATAGTATCGATAATATCTTGCAGGTCTTTTCCTCTACGATTATAATAGTTGAGGTTCATAACCATATTCCAAGCTGCTCCCTGAATGAACTTTCGTGCCAATTCTACTCTTCTTTTCTTGTTTTGGTACGCAGATGTTTGTGCCAACAATGCCTTGCCAGAAAGAAGACTTTCCCTTGGCATGAAGCTTCCGGTATAGTTCTCATAATAGTCGAAGAAGTGGACAGGAATACCTTTCTGCCCCAGAAAGTTGAACAAAGCACTATTTGCCCGCAGACTTCCAAAGGCATACAGTTCCGCAACATCCTCAATAGGAATGTATCGAGGTTGCTGCTTGATTTCTTCATTATCTTCATTCACGATAACAGGCGTGAACTTCAGCGTATTGTCCCTTCTCTCCATAATGCCTGGATTGAACAGATAGAAACTTCTTTTCATTCTTCTTCCTCCAACTCGTTTATATAACAAAAATCGAAATAACTACAATTCTTGCAGATGCCTTTCTTGACCTTAGATGGGCAAACATCTTGAGAGATGATTTTAATAATGTCTTTAGCTCTAACCTGAATATCATCTCTATCGACATCTGTCAAAATTACTTCTTTTGTCTTTCTCAAAAGAGGATATTCCAAGATGCCCTTCACGCCATCAATTCCATGCTGCTCGAAAACATACATGTAATATTTCAGTTGCCATTCATGAGCTTTATCCACCTTATTAGATTTCTTTATCTCATGGATAACCTTATTTTTGGCATCATAGTAATCCACTTTGATACCATCAATCTCCACTTCCTCATACTTTGATGTACGTTGCGGATAACTGGATTCATGCACCAGCTTTCCTTCATAGACCAAGTCTGACTCTTGTTCCATGTTGATGCCATTGGCAAACAGCCATAGCTTGCGATGGCAAAGCTGGTAATAGTTGAAATGAGTACCTGTTATTGTCATAAAAGCATCCCTCCTCCATCAATTTGAATACCTGTCCTAAAATTATAACATTCAGAAGATATTTTACAAAGACCATTATAATCTTCATCTGAAGATGTAATTGGTTTTGTTTGATTTTGTTTAAATCTAATTTGCACAATCCGATTGGACATCTTTTTTAATTGGTTGCTTAATTTTCTCTTATGGTATCGTATTATAGATATCTTGTCATCATGTGAAAGAGATTCTGTTAAATTCTTCTGATACTCTAGAAGTAATTCAAAGTTTTCATCCTCACCATTACGAGGCACATAGTACAAATATTCCTCGCCAAATATATTCTTGTCAATAAGTGAAAATTTCCCCACTTTCTCATACATACATTGGCTTATATCCTTCATTAAATTGTCTTTCAACTTCTCTCCATAGGCTCCAAATATAAGTTGGTCACATATTTTATCAAAGAAAGTTTTCTGTATATTCAACATATCCTTCTCTTCGCAATTTCCTGATTCATAAAAAGATTCTCTTGAGAATTTTATCAACTCATTATCAGGACCTCGATAAATCAGGCTTGAACGTTCCCCTTGATTTGTTCCTAACCTAACTACAACAACTTTTCCCTTTTCTGGATTTTTTCCATTTCTATTGCAGCGACCAGCAGATTGTACAATACTTGAAATGGTGGAAAAATCCCTATAAAGTACAGGAAAATCAATATCAACTCCCGCTTCAATAAGCTGAGTAGAAATAAGAACAACTTTATCACCTTGACGTAGTTTCCTCTTAGCAAGATAAATCTTCAGACTTCTGTCTCTTGGGGTAAAATGTGTATTGAGAAGCAACACATTTGTGTCATCCATATTTTCTGTGATGAAATTGTATAAGTCTTTTGTATCTTGAATCGTATTCAAGATAACAAGCACCGATTTCTCCTCCTGTAAAACTTGAAGCCCCAACTGTTCTATATCTATAATCGACTTTTGTACCTCTACTGTATACCTGTTAAAAACAGGATTCTCATAATGAGAAAGTGACAACAATTTAAATGGTTGTTCATAATCCAGAAAGAATTCCTTTGCCTCTTTATTGTCATCAGGCAATCGAAGAGCTGGCTGTGTAGCTGTAGAAACTATTGCAAAACTACTAGTTAGCTTACAGAATTTATCTAAGTAAGCAACAAAAAATCCATATAATCTTGGAGGCAAAGACTGTATCTCGTCCAAGAGAAAGACACAATTGGAAAAATTAGGCAATTTCATAAGCTCATGATTCTTATTTCCCAATAGTGTCTCAAATATACGTACGAAAGTTGTAATTATGAATGGATAGCCAAAAGTATCATCTTGAAACTCTAAAGCCTCTAATTCCTGTAACAACTTTTCAGAAGGATTTTCATCCAGTTCCTTCTGAATATCATCAAAGCTAGTATTTGTAGATTTTGAGTCTATGCGCTGAACGAAATATTCGTAACCTTTCAATATTTTCAACACTTCAGATTCAACTTGTTCTGTTATCGACAAAAATGGCAATCCATAAATAATTCTTTTAGCCCCCTTCGATTTTATAATCTCGGAAGCTAAAGATAACAACATTAGCGTTTTTCCGGAACCAGTCGGAGCCGTCAACTCAAAAATCTGTTTTCCTTCTTCTAAACCTTTTTTAATACTATTAATACTTTCCAGACGTATTTTAGTTCTCTCTACATTAAGTAAAGTTTGAGAATTAAGATTGTCAAGATACCCCTGTAATATGTCTGGATAGATATGAGAAAAGCTATTCAGATTTTGTTCATTCTCATCAAGCATGGATATCATATCACCAGCATCACTTTTGTCAGCTTTTACCAATGCAGAGAAAATGCTTTGTATTTCTAAATAGAATCGTAAAGCAACATTATAATCATTTGGCTTATTTACTATTCTTTTAAAAAATAATCTAATTCTACCTTCTTCCATTGATGATGGCATAGATGGCTCAATGCCTAATAACTCAGAAAAGACATTACCAAAAGATATATGCTCCTTATCAAGAAAGGCATAAAGATTGCTTACTTCATAGCCCGAAAGAATAGGATTGCCATCATTTGGCATCATATCAGGTAAGTCCCCATGATGTTTCGCAACAACAGTTATTAAAGATGTTAAGAAATTGTGCGAATTAAACTCATGTGGAACTTTAAACTTATCTGGATTTTTAATCAGAAACATGAGAAAAGCATACGCAGACAAATAGGCATGGTGATCATATCCTTTCGGACATAATCCATTTAGTTTCTCTTGAAAATTAGAATTAACCTTACCTATATCATGGAAGAGAGATACCAATCCTGCTGCATCAGAACTGGTAATTCTCTTTGACAATAAAGCTACATTTTCAAGATATACTTTTGATAATAAAGCCACATTTTCAAGATGTACTTTCAAAAGTTTTCCTGGATGTGAATAACATTTATTTAAATCAAAACCCATTGTTCAATCTCTTTATCATGAATATATTCCCAATAATCTCCTTCTACTTTAAGCATATAAGAGCATTCTGGGTATATGACGTTTACATATTTTTCTGGCAAATTCCAAAAATCATTATTCTGATATGTCGGAAGTTTGTCAAAACCAATTCGAAAGTCATCGCCAACTATTTTCAACTTATGCTCATTCGCTATAACGAAACCTTTGGTCTTAAAATCGCCATTCCGCATCGTTATGAATTCTCCATGACTAATGAAAGTCAATTCTGCAGGACAGTTAGCAATACCCAAATAAGGGTCGTAGACAGCATATCCTTCTAAAATTGCATTCTGAAAATCATCGAATATACTTTGAGAGCGTTCACCATTGAGTCCCACACAAACCTTGTAGCTAACATCACGCAGCATTTCAAAAGCTTTGGGTGATTTAATAGCTGTAGGATTTATGGCCGTGTGAGACGTAAATCCACATGATGCTTTTTTTACAGGCTTTAGCAATTCAACACCATACAACAAGTCTTCAGACAACTGAGGGAAAAGAGATTTCATCTTCTCGCGTTCAATTCCTAAAACTGCACCAATCATTCCGATTAATGCCGTTTTAGGAATAAGGTCATGAGACAATGGATTGTTGTTGGTCTCTGGCTTTTTAAAATGAGCCCAATCACCATCTATCTTGAATTGTAAACCTTTCATAAGCTCATCTCTTCAAACTTCTCACCATTAAGCTCATTCTTAATCTTATCTATCTCTGTATAGAATCTGATTTTTTCTATCTTGTCATTCTTGGCAAGTTCCTTGAGTTTAGTGAAATCGAGAGCATAGTCATCCATACTACGAATTTGCTCGTCTTTCATGCCTTTATTCGGCTCAAGTTTAATGGTTCTGTCAATTCCATAGAGTTTGTCAAAATTCTCTTTATAGTCTATGATTAACAATAAAAGCGAATCTTGTCCGACTTTTGAACGAGAGAAAGAGCTTCCTTCCCCGCCTGTTCCATACCACAAAGCTTTAAACATTTTCTTCAGATCATCTTCTTTCAAATCTGTGCTTTTAGCAACAGTTGGATTAATCCATCCGTGAATTTGGACAACGGAATAAGGAACCAATGTTGTTGTAGCAATAGCACCTTGCGCATTTTCATCTTTAGATGTAAAATGTGACGTATTCTGATGCATTCTCAAGTTGACACGATTCAAAGAAGGGTTAAGGGCTGCAAATTGGACTGGTCCCGTGAATTGCACATGCCCATTAGTACACTCTTTCTTATTGACTTTAATTTTTTTAGTCTCTTCATTTGTCAGTGTTGAAATACCACCAAACAATCTGACATCTATGAGACCTTTCATTATTTCTGCGATGTCAGTCTTTTGACATGGATTCCATTTTTCATTCTGAGCAATATAGGTTAATACACCTTTAGAATCTGTTTTGCCAGCTCCAGTCTTCTCTGAGACATAGATGTGCTCACCCTCGATGTCCTCAAGATATGTACGGACAAATCTCTTAATTCGGACATCACTAACAAGGATTTTTTTCGTTTCCTCATCGTAGCGTTGTTCACCTGTAAATGGATCCCCATTGGGGATGTTGTATGATGTTTCATACAAAAACAAAATTTCTGATTTCTTCATTGTTTTTTAATTTTTATTTTTTTATTTCATTAACTATCAAGTTAAGTTTGCTAACAGACTCTTTCAAGTCTTCATCGTCAGAATAATCTTTCATGATTTTTTCCAAACGTTTCTGAAATTCTTTTTTCTTATCCGTCGGCTCATATTTAAAATAGCCGTCCAAGAAACCGAAAGACAATTCATCCTTGTCATATTCAGATTCAGAAATATTTGCCAAGTCATCAAAAACTTCAGCAGACATTACGCTCCACACACTGTCATGCATTACAAGCTTCTGACAGAGGTCAGTAACAAATCTAATGCAATCTTCTTTTGTTGACACTCTTCTTGAAAGCAAGCCTACATAGTTCTTTTCAAAAGAACCAATAAACTTTCTTAATGGCTGGGCCATTTTTCCTATTTTAAGGCCAAGCTTAAAACTACAAGAATTAGTTATTTCCATAAATTTATTTTGTTTATTATTTTGTATTGACAATATGAACATCAAATCATATTTCAAGATTTTACACCAAAACGAACCGTCTCCTATACGTGTAGCTGATTCTACATTAGCTACAAACGAATGGAGTAAAGAGGGATCATTATAATAATCTTCTTTATATATTAAAGGAAGCACTTTGAGAATATGACTTTCATATTTCTTCGATGCGACTATTTTTACTTTTCCCGTTGTATTATTCATTTGCACTTCTCCCAAAAGATTGCGAAACGACTTGCATATAGAAAGAGAATTGTCTTCCTTTTTCTCTTTATTTCTTTCAGGTTTGTCTATTTTTATCTCTTTATTTCTTTCTGCATACACTTGATGTGCAATAGCCTTATTTCTCGAGTCTACACGATTTAGAGCGCTTCGTGTTATGCTTGAGATTTCTATAAGGTCTGTATCAGGCTTTGTTCCTCCATTTTTTACAAAAATAAAATCAAACGATGTGAAAGTCGAGCTACTTCCCAAAGCAGACGAAATCAAATCGTCGCTATATTCATTGGACAATATTATCGAAGATTCATTTTTCTTTTCTATAAAGAGTTTTAAATCATCAGCCTTCAAATTCTTTCCAAATGGCAAAACTATTAGTTTATATTCAGAACCAGAAATCATCTTACCCTTCTTAGCATAAGAAACTCCATAAAAAAGATCTTCTATATCTGATTCTGTAAAACCTCTTGTCTTGTATCTATTTTCCAAATCAAATTTTGGAAATTGTATATCATTTTTTTTATCACCAGAGCATATTGTATGCCACAAATTCTTATTCAGGACAAGTCCTCCCTTAGTTTTTGCAACATACTCTTTTAGCATTTTTCGAGTGACAAGTTCAAACGTTTTGGAAAAATCATACCAATTCTTTGTATGTCCACTGCCGTCTTCATAAGAAAAATGTATAAAAATAGATGCGTAATTTAATCGAAGAAGGAAATTTTGGTATTCTTCATCGTCATCAACGTCTTTTTTATAAGCATTCAATTTTTCTAATTTCTTTTTGTTGTCTTCTTTATTTATCAAGCAACAAATATTTTTCAAATTAACTTCATTATCTAAATATTCCTTAAATGAGCCACTTTGATTTTCAAAGTAAAAGATAATCGCAGGAGCATATTTGAGAATCCGTTCAAGCATTGTCTGTTCTCTACCGAATCCTGTTCTAATTTGCTTTAATTCAGTTGTCTCTTCGGTTGAAAAATCAAGTGAAGAACTGATACTTTTATAATCAGCATTTCCTTTATCAAAGGAGCTTTGAGATTTTGCTAATCTATAATTTCCATCTTCACTTATTGATATAGACCTACTATTACCTAATGTACCTTTGACAGAATAATAAATATCACCAAACATGTATTTACAAGATGTATCATTTCCTGATGTCTTGTACTTTAGATAATACAGATTGTTTCTCTGATTTTCAGGAACAATTGATGCCTTATCAAAAATAATATTAAAGTCCTTATCCACAGGAAGACAAAGACAAAAAGGCCAACATCCTTTATTGTCTTTAGGACAAGATGCAACAGCATTTGAGAAACTCATCTTTTCTTTTGAATTTCTCAATATATTTCCAATTTTTAAAACTGTATCTAAACTCATAATTCTATCTTCTTTATAAATCCAAATCCCTGTGAACATAGTTCTCCGACTCCTCCTTCATAAGCTATCTTCATCAACTCTAAAGGTGCTTTCATACGGAAGGAGCAGAGATATCCACGTACTCTTGATTCGTAAGGAGTATTGGCTTTTATAGTTATCAACTTCGACTTGACCTTATTGTCTGTCAATTCGAATGAAAACTCCTTGTCGTTCATATCAAATGGTTGCCCATGAATGCTCTCATATCTTGCCTTCAATCCCTTTAATATGCCGTCAGCAAACATGGGATTATCTGGTGACAAATATTGCGTTTTGTAGTCTTCATGCAACTTGACACAAATAGGAGACATAGCTTGGAAAGCCATCTGTTCTGTCAATTGTGGCATAGGCATAGCCTCTACTCCAACAACATCAAAAGCAACACGATGTTCCTTATTGCCAATAGTAAAGCTTTGATGGGCAAATATTCCTTGAATGAATTCAAAGGTGCTTTTTTCTGGTATAAAGCTAATGTACCATACCACTTTTTCGCCAATGATATTCAAGCACCCCGCTTCAGGCAAAGGTTTTACTTTCTCAAAGATGAAGGGTGAATAACAAAATAGCTTAAACCTCTTTCTTTCATGTAAGAGATAGCCATTTTCATGAAGCCATGATGAATATTGCGTATCAGCTTGCGCCAATATGCGATAAATGACTGCCGACTGCTCGTACTGATAATTAAAGGGCAGCAAGTCACCAAATTTCCTATTTATTTTTAATGTGATTTTAAACTTCATCTTTTTTGTATTTTATTATTGTTTCCACTCTTTTTTCTCTACCTATCGTTTCTGGATAAGCGTAATGTCCTAAGCCCGATTCCCATGGATTATCTTCCAGATACTCAGCATACCACCATCGTTTGTATTCTGTTTCTATAATGCCGAAGTCACGGGCACTGAGAATCAATGCACGAAGTGATAAACCATAGACATTTTTAAGATCTATCATTTCTTCCAAGGATATATTCGTCCTTTTGATTCCTCCCATCTCTTCTATATATGTCTTCTTGGGGAGAATAAAGTAACCTGCAAATAAATCACAACGCTTCTCCAAAGATAATGAAGGATTGTCGGGAAATGAAAAGAGCAAATGAGCCAACTCATGCATGGCTGTATAGCGAAGCTTTTCTACCGTAGTCTTGCTGGGCCTCATGTCAAGTACTATCAATGGGTATCTGTGATTTGCCCAGGTGCTTAATCCATAAACGGATTCTGGCAATTCTGCTGACATCACTTTGATTCCTTTTCTTTCTAATAAACGAAGAACACTGGCTATAGGACCGTCACCACAACACCATTTCTCTCGTAAAAGGTCTGCAGCCTGTATGGCATCCTCCAAAGTTGAGATTTTCGTCCCTAAAACGGGATTCTTAAAGGTGGAACTGAAACCTGCCTTATGCTCCTTCTCTAAATATTGCTCTGCCCAAAAAGAAAGTTTGGCTTCCAATGCCAACAGTTCTTTTTCTGAAATTTTGCCATTGGCATTTGTTCGTAGCGTAGGCATATCTATGTCTATATTGGTTCCCCAAAAATATTTTTCACTGATGCACAGGGCATTAGCCAAGGCCAACAATGCTGGTCTCTTTGGGCGCATGATGCCTCTTTCATACCGAGATATACTCTGCTTGGTGATGGCTCCGCCTGTTCGCTCTACCAGCTTATCCATGCTTAGTCTCATCATCATTCTTGCTTCATGTAATCGAATTGGAAATTGGTCTTTTGTCATTATGAATCCTTTTTTGATGACAAATATACAAATTATTTCTCAAAGTGTAACTTTTTGATAACGTTATTTAACTAAAAATATATAGATATTAGGTTCAGTTGCCATAAATCACCAAAACGTCTCTTGACGATGCATAATACGATCGGTCATTTGGTCAAAGTCATTTCTGGTCAAAATTATTCCCCGTATTCACCATCCATGGTCACAACGAGTTTTCCGCCAAAGCCTGTCCTTGCTTCGATGTGAAGAAGGAATATTCACAATATATTGAGAAAGGGGGTGGGGAATAAATAAGAGAAAGGGGGTGGGGAATAAATAAACAAGGCGTACGTCCTCATTCAGAGGAGTGTACGCCTTGTGATTATTTCACTTCCTTGCAAACCACCATTTCCGTGCTTTTATACACTATGATAATCTTGTGTAGCTGCGTGGTCTTGATAGCAGAAGTTACTACTTCGCTTTCTGCATATCTATTCACTTGTCTGATGGCATCCTGCTTGAGTTGTTCTATATGCGCAGCAGTATCCTTAGACTTGGCATACTTGAACTCTACAATGTAGGAATGCTGCATATCGCTGAAGTTGTCAACAAGCGGACAGAGGAAGATATCGGCATAGCCTTCCTGGGTGTCCTTTTCGGATATCGGACGGTAGAACTTGTTGTCGCAAGTCATGGCAAGCGTGAATCCGTGCACGAAATATTCTCCCTTCTGATGGTCTCTCTGGGATGAATATTTATGCAGACTATCGGCTATATATTGGAAATAAGGTTTCCATTCTCCACAATATGCCAAGGCACTTTCTAAGTTTCCCTTTTCGTAAGAATCGTATTTCAAGTCGTTCTCCTTGTATGTGTCGAGAAGGTATTTGAACAGCTGCTCTCGCACCACCTCGTTTGGTATCACGAACTTGGTCTTTCCCTGATAATTTCCTGCGATGGTAACCATGCCGAAGTAGTAGAGCAGACTCACGAAATTATCCGGGTCGCCTATCTGCTCGGCAGGAAAGCCGGTCTTGAGCTCGCCAGCCACAAAGCCGTTTCCTACCAGTTGCTGGATGATAGAGGCATCGTGGGCAAACTCCTTGTCCTTACGGATGAGCATACGGAGCTTGTTGTAATCCAGTCGGATGTTTTCCTCTATCATATTCTTAGGAAGTCTTCCTCGATTTCTGATATAATTATCGATGAAATAGAGCACCATGTTGGAATTGTACATGGTGGTTTCGCCGTATGAATCCTTTGCAAAACAATAGTTATCGTACCATGGCTTCATCAGGTCTATCAATTCATCCACGGTGTAGTTGTGGAGATGGAGGGTTTCGGTATAGTAAGTGAGCATTTCGCGCACCTCTTCTTCCGTGAAGCCCGTCATCTCGTTGAACTCGTATGAAAGGGAATAGTTGGTGCCAATGTTGAAACCGCTGGTCAGATCGTCCATGGTAACAGGACTGACGCCCGTTACGAAAACTCGCTCTAAGGTGGAATCGGTAGCCGACTTGATGGTGTCGAAGAACTTACGGAGATAACCCATGCCATGAGTTTCTGCCTGATAATTGTTGAGACAGTCTGGTTCTGCCAGGATAGTATTCGTGAAATGGTCGTACTCATCAATAAAGAGATACACTTTCTGTCCTGTCTTCTTACATTCCTTGCAAAGATAGTCCAACTGTTCTACTGCGCCATCCTTCCTGTTCATCTCTTCTTTGATGTTGGCAGGTAGATATTGTGCATACACATCGCAGAAGTAGTTAAACTCTGTGTTGCAATGTGCATCGAGTCCCTTCTTGTAATTCTCAAGATTGGCATCCACCACGGCAAAGTTGAGCGAGATAATCAGATAGGTATTATGCTCAGGTGTAGGATTCTCGCCGATATACAATCCTCCAAACAGTTCCTCAAACCTGTCAGCCATATTGATGTCGTAATACTGTTTGAGCATGGAGAGGGTAAGGCTCTTGCCGAAACGACGAGGGCGGATATAGAAGAAATACATGTTGGATCTTTCTATTTCTTCTATAAAATCTGTCTTATCTACATAATAGCAGTCGTCTCTTCTCACGGTAACGAAGTTCATGATTCCGTAAGGGATGCGCTTGCGATAAATGTATTCGCGCTTGGCATTTTTCTTCTTTGTGATATTACTATCCATGAGCGATTCTCCTTATATATTTTTATTTTGTCGCAAAGTTAGTATAAATATTTGGAATAAGCAAATCATCTCGTTGTTTTTGTGTTTTTTAAAACTGCTATCATTTATGGCTGATTTCTTTTTCTTCATCATTTTGTAACATCCGTGTCGTAAGTTAGAAATATATTCTTCGTAATTTTGCACCCGAATAAAGGCTATGGCCTCATGATGTGTGCTAATATATTAATAATGTGAATATGAAGAAGAAGACAATGGCCCTGCTGCTCTGCGCTATGATGTCTGCAGCGGTGTTTGCTCAGGATGAAAAGAAGGAGTTTGACAGTACTCCGAAGATTGGCGGTACGATACGCTCGAAGTACGAATACCAGACCGAGGAAGGGGAGGGACGATTCGAAGTGAGAACTGCCCGTATCAATGTGACTGGTAATGTGACCAAAGAGGTGAGTTACAAGGCGGAAATCGATCTCTGCGATGAGGGCAAAATCAAGATGCTCGATGCTTATACCCGTATCAAACCATGGAGTACGCTCCAGTTTACTATCGGTCAGGAACGTGTGCCTTTCACCATCGATGCGCACCGCTCGCCTCATCAGCAGTATTTCGCCAACCGCTCGTTTATCGCCAAGCAGGTGGGTAATGTGCGTGATGTCGGTGCTGAGGTAGGTTATACCTGGAACGTGGGGTTCCCTATCATCGTGAATGCGGGTGTGTTCAACGGCTCTGGTCTTACCAACCAGAAGGATTACTGGACCAAGGGCATCAACTATTCTGCCAAGGCGCAGTTCCTCTTCCCGAATGTGAATCTCGTGCTGAGTACGCAGAAAATCAAGCCTTCTGATGTCACCGTCAATATGTATGATGCGGGTGTTACCTTCCATCGTGGCGGTCTGATCGCTGAGGTGGAGTATCTCTTCAAGCATTATTCCAAGAATGCGTTCCATGATGTGCACGCCTTTGACGGTTTTGTATGCTATGATATTCCGGTGGCCAACCAGAAGAGTCTGATCAGGAAGGTTTCTCCATTGGTAAGATATGATTTCATGAGCGACCACAGTGATGGCACCCGATATGGGGCTACGGATGAGGACCCTGGCGTGTTGAAAATCAACGACTATAAGCGCCATCGTGTGACTGGTGGTGTGACGCTCAGTCTTGCCAAGCCTTTCATCTCTGACATCCGTATCAACTACGAGAAGTATTTCTATCGCAACGGTGGTGTGGCAAAGACTTCTGAGAAGGACAAGATTGTAGTAGAGTTTATGACTCGTTTCTAAAAGATCATATTCTGATATAAATAATAACTTTTGGTTCTGAAAAGTAATTCTCTATTAAGATTGAATGAATGACGGACGTGCAGCAGTCGCTTTTAGCAGATTGTTGTGCGTTTTTCTTTGTCAGTTCGGGGAAAAGTATTATTTTTGCAGATGGGGGCTTATATAATGAGAAATGAGAAATTAGAAATGAGAAATTACAAATTAGAAATTAGAAATGAGAAATATGAAAAAACTGGATCATATCAAGGCTATCGCTTTTGATGCCGACGACACCCTCTGGGCCTTGCAGACTTACTTCGAGGAAGTGGAGGCTGAGTACTGTGACTTGCTTTCTGACTATGGAAGCAAGGAGGAAATCTCTGCTGCGCTCTTTGAGACGGAAGGGGGAAACATGGAGGACTTGGGATATGGCGTCAAGGCGTTCACCATCTCATTGGTGGAAAATGCCATCAAGGTGAGCGACGGAAAGGTGCCTGCCCGCGTGATAGGGAGAGCGGTGGAATTGGGAAAGACGCTGCTGCGACTGGATGCCAAACCGCTCGAAGATGTGGAGGAGACTTTGGCAAAACTCAGAAAGACGGAATATAAGTTGGCGGTCTTTACCAAGGGCGAACTGCAGGATCAGGAGAATAAACTCTGGCGATCGGGACTGCAGCGATATTTTGATGTGGTGAGCATCGTGAGCGACAAGAAGCCGGAGGCTTATCGCCGACTTTGCCGTGAGCTGGGCGTGCTGCCGGAGGAATTGGTGATGGTGGGCAACAGTTTCAAGAGCGATATTGCGCCTGCCCTCAAGATAGGAGCTTCTGCCATTCATATCCCTTTTCATACGATATGGGCGCATGAAAAAACGGAGGAGTTCGAACATGAACGCCTCCGTCGTATTACTCATTTTTCGGAAATTCTCAATCTCGTTTAGTCTTGTTTCAAGGATTTCTCTCAGATTTCAAGCGATGAACGCATGAACTTTATTTGAGTTCTTCCTTGATTTTTTCTGCTGCTTTCTGGGCTGCTTTCTGGGCTGCGGCATTGGCAATCCGCGCATTGGCCTTGCGGTGATAGCTCTGGATATTGCCCCGAGAATCACGGAGAGCGAGCGAATCATCCTTCATATAGACGAAAGAAAGCGTGTCGTAGGTGGTTGTCTTGTTGAAAACGACATTGTTAAACTCGTATCTTCCTTTCACTAAGATCAGCTTGCCGTTGTAGGCGTGCCACTCTGTGTAAAGGGGAACTTTAGGATATTCCACAGGACTGTCGTCCTCAACCGAACTGTTGGTCGCCACCATTCCCACGGAGCGTGCTTCTCCCATTCGCTTGAGCGTAAAACCGTATTCGCGCGGAATCATGTAGGTTTCCACGATGCTGTCGGGCATATTGGCGAGAATGCGCTGCTGCTGCTTTTTGGAGAGATGGGTGACATCTCTGAGATGAGGCATCACCTGATAGGTCCAGGTGGCTTTCAGTTTGTCGAGGTCGATGACCATGCTTGCCTTATTCTTTTCCTTGGCAGGGATGATGCAGATCCAGTCGCCAACTTCGATATTGCCAAATACCTGCTGGTTGCGGTTGGCTTCGAGAATATTATATTTTACAGGATCGCCGCCCTGATTGGGGAGCATGATTACTACGGAGTCTGTGCATCCCATGCAGGCAAGTCCGTAGATAGCTTTGTCGCCCTTGGCTGGTTTTGACATGCTGATGGGCAAGTTCTGCTGAGATACCGGTGGCTTGGGACCACGATGGCAGGAAAGCATGGCCAAGGAGGCAAATCCGATGATTAAAAATGTCTTGATTTTCATTATATTTATTCCTTTTGTGGTGCAAAGATAGTGCAAATTGCGATAAATACAAAATAAATCCCTAAAACTTTTTATTCTTTGAGAGAAAAATCGTAATTTTGCACGGAGAAAATAATAACTTAAATTTTTGATGTAAAAATGTTGAGTAAGGATAGTAAGATTTACATTGCTGGGCATCATGGCTTGGTGGGTTCCGCTATTTGGAACAATTTGAAGAAACGTGGTTACAATAACTTAGTGGGTCGTTCGCATAAGGAACTGGACCTGACCGACCAATATGCCGTTCAGAAATTCTTTGATGAGGAGCGTCCGGATGCTGTGGTCTTAGCTGCTGCTTTCGTGGGCGGCATCATGGCCAATTCGCTCTACCGCGCCGACTTCATCATGCAGAACATGAAGATGCAATGTAATGTCATCAGCAATGCTTACAGTCATGGTGTGAAGAAGCTGCTCTTTCTGGGTTCTACCTGTATCTATCCGAAGGATGCACCGCAGCCTATGAAGGAGGATGTGCTCCTTACTTCTCCTCTGGAATATACCAACGAGGAGTATGCCATTGCCAAGATTGCTGGACTGAAGATGTGCGAGAGCTACAATCTGCAGTATGGCACCAACTATATCGCTG
>OIYX01000210.1_pt1 | contig 21085 bp, 16 predicted proteins | sample 1588431 | NCBI WGS metagenome assembly OIYX01 (sample SAMN03283241) | human gut metagenome | biome: human-associated habitat; material: feces | host: Homo sapiens | place: Peru | collected 2012
ACGCCGCCCTTCGGGTCGCAGAGGATGAACGTCGCCGTGCGCATGTGGTCGGCGATGATGCGGCGCGCCCTCAGGACATCTTTTTCATCCATGGGCAAGGGCGCGGGGGCGCCAGAGCCCCCGTCCATTCTCCCGTCCGTTCCGGCTCCCGCCCCGCGCAACTCGTCGATCTTCTCCATGATCGGCTTGAAGATCTCGGTGTCATAGACGGTCGGCGCGCCCGTCATCATGCAGACCGTGCGCTCGACGCCCATGCCCGTGTCGACGTTGTGGCGGCCGAGCGGGACGAACTTGCCCTCCTCGTTCTTGAGGTACTGCATGAAGACGTCGTTCCAGATCTCGACGTACTTGCCGCAGGGGCAGCCGGGACGGCAGCCGGGTCCGCACGTCGGCTTGCCCGTGTCGATGAACATCTCGGTGTCGGGGCCGCACGGGCCGGTCGTGCCCGCCGGGCCCCACCAGTTGTCCTCGCGCGGCAGCCGGAAGATCCGCTCGTCCGGGATCCCGAGCGACTTCCAGACCGCGACGGCCTCCTCGTCCGCCGGGATGTAGCCGTCCTCGCCCTCCTTCCCCTCGCCGCGGAAGACCGTGACGTTGAGCTGTTCGGGGCTGAAGCCGAGCTTCGTCGTCAGGAACTCGAACGACCAGCCGATCGCCTCCTTCTTGAAGTAGTCGTTCAGAGACCAGTTGCCGAGCATCTCAAAGAACGTGAGGTGCGCCGCGTCGCCGACCGCGTCGATGTCGCCCGTCCCGGACGCACTTCTGCACGTCGGTGAGGCGCGTGCCCGCCGGATGCTCCATCGCGCCCATCAGGTACGACACGAGCGGGTGCATGCCCGCCGTCGTGAAGAGAACCGTCGGATCGTTCTCGGGGATGACCGACGCTCCCGGGACGATCGCGTGGCCCTTGGATGCGAAGAAGTCGAGATAGAGACACCTCAATTCGTCAGCCGTCATGTTCTTCATAATACCGTCTTTTGCTCCAGTTGCTTGAAACCGCTTGACCTGCGGCCGAGACGCGCATTCCCGGCCATGTCGGCTATTATAGCACATTCGCCCCGCCGTTGCGCCGGAATGCCGGGCAAGGGGTTACCTCATTCATGGCAGGCGTGTCGTCCCGATCTCGCTAAAACCTAACGCCTCATGCCTCCCACGCTGTCCCGCGGAGGAATCGCGACGGCGAAGGGCCCGTCAGGCGCCGATTGCCGTGCGGAGGATGTCCGTCCAGTCCGCCAGGCGCGCGGTCGTGTCGCATTCGACGATCAGGCGCAGATAGGGCTCGGTGTTCGACTTGCGGACGTTGACCCAGCCCTCGTCATACTCCAGCCGGACGCCGTCGATCTCGCTGCGCGCGCGTTCCGGCGGCAGCCCGTCGCGCGCCGCCGCCAGCACGCGCGCAATCGCCGCGTCCTTCTCCTCGACGCGGAAGTTCATCTCGCCCGAATTGGCGTACGCGCCGGCAATCGGCGCCATCCGCGCGGAGAACGTCAGCCCCTTCGCGCGGGCCTCGGCGATCTCGCCGAGAATGCGCAACGCCGCCAGGACGCCCGAATCACAGCCGAAGAACTCGCTGAAGTAGTAGTGCCCCGCCAGCTCGCCGCCGCAGGTCGCGCCGATCTCGCGCAGAATCGGCTTGGCGAAGGCGTGCCCGACCGGCACCATCACCGGCTCGCAGCCCATCCGCCGGATCTCCTCGATCGCCCCGCGTGACGTGCGGACGTCGTGGATGACCTTCGGCACGTCCGCACGCGGCGCCGCGCCGGACAGCGTGGCGTGCGCGACCAGCGGAATCAGGTAGTCCGGCTGGACGAACGCGCCGCGCTCGTCGACGAACATGCAGCGGTCGGCGTCGCCGTCGAAGATGACGCCGCAGTCCAGGCCGCGCTCGCGGACCAGCGCGGCGGCCTGCTCGCGCGCATCGGCCCGGAGCGGATTCGGACTGTGGTTCGGAAAGGTCCCGTCGAGCGTGTCGTTGATGACGACCGCCCCCGGAAAGAGCTCGTGCGCCAGCAGCGACGCCATGCCGTTCGAGCAGTCGACGGCATAGGAAAGCGCGGACGGCGCGGCGAGGGACGCCGGCGTCTTCGCCCGCATCCACGCGACATACTGCCGAAGACGATCCGTCATGCCCGCTCCTTCCCGTCCTTCGCCGCCCGGACAAGCCGCTCGACCTCGTTGAGCCCGTTGGCGTAGCCGACGGGCAGGGCCGTGCGCATCGAGACCTTGAGCCCGTTGTCGGACGGCGGATTGTGCGAGGCCGTGATCATCACCGAGCCGTCGAAGCTCTCCTCGGCCGTGAAGAAATAGACCATCGGCGTCGTGCAGAGTCCGAGGTCCGTCACCTCGACGCCCGCCTCCTCGAGGCCGCGCACCAGCGCATCCCGGACGTCCTTCGACGTCACGCGGCAGTCGCGCCCGACCAGCCAGCGTCGGCCCTTCACCACCTGCGGCAGCGCCCTGCCGACACGATAGACCGTGTCGAGGTCGAAGTCGACCCCGAAGGTGCCGCGCATGTCGTATGCCTTGAAGAAGCTCATTCCGCCGTCCTTTCCGCCCGCCTCGCCAGACGCGCCGCAAACGCCCCGTCGTGCCCCGATTCGAACGGGACGGACTCCCGCGACGTCTCAAGGACGAAGTCGGGATGACGCGCGAGGAACGCGCGGACCTGTCCGTCGTTCTCCTCGGGCTCGTTCGAACACGTCGAGTAGACGAGGCATCCGCCGGCGGACACGCGCGGCGCCGCCTGGTCGAGAATCTCCGCCTGCAGCGCCACCAGCGCCCGCAGACGCTCCTCCGACCAGTTCCAGCGCGCGTCCGGACGCCGCCGCAGGACGCCCGTGTTGGAGCAGGGCGCATCGACCAGGACACGCGCGAAGACGGACGCCTCCGGCAGCCCCGGCAGGATCTCCACGTCCAGTTTCAGCCGTTTCACGTTCTCCTCCAGGCTGTGCCGCCGCCGCGGATTCACCTCGCAGGCCGTCACGCGCGCGCCGCGCCAGGCAAGCTGGGCCCACGGGGCCTGTCCCCACGACTTCCAGGCTCAAGGAGGCCGCCGCCTCGCTTCCGGTTTACAGGCTGCCGACGGGGATGAGCGCCGTCTGCGCATCAATCGCGCCAAAGCCTGACGAGACAAGCACAACCGCTCCCATCCCGACTTCCGTCGTCACCGCTCCCCGGAAAGCGTTCATGCTCGGAAGAATGTCACGCGCCTTCACCGAAGCCGCCCGTTTAATCTCTATGGGGTGGATTTTCCCGTTCATTTCCAACACGAGGTCAATTTCGCGCTGGCTGGCATCGCGATAGAACCAGAACTCTGCATTCGTCCCCGCATACCAATGGCTCTTGCAGATTTCCATGACCACATACGTCTCAAGCAGAGCCCCGCTCAGCGGCGACGTGATGGCCGCTTCCGAAGTCGTGATCCCCAGCAAATGCGAACACAGTCCCGTATCCGTAAAATAGAGCTTCGGCGTCTTCACCGCACGCTTGATCAAATTGTTGTAATAGGGGTAGAGGACATAGACAAGCCCCGAGATTTCCAGCAACGACAGCCACGTGCGCGCCGTTGGCGTGCTGATCCCCGTATCGCGGGCCAGGTCTGCATAGTTCAGCAATTGTCCTGTCCGAGCCGCACAGACGCGCATGAACGTGCGAAACAGCCCGATGTTCGTGACATCCACCATCTCTCGGATGTCTCGCTCGATATACGACTCAATGTACGACTGGAAATAGCGCGAGACCCTCATCTGCGGCTCGCTGAAGCATTCTGGATAGCCTCCCTTGACCACGGCATCATACGTGCGGCGAACATCCCATCCCGCATTGCTTCCCTCCCAATGCTTTGCGTCAAGCGATGGAACAAACGGACGTTTTGACGGCCTCCCCTCTATTTCAGCCTTGGAAAGCCCCTGCAGACGAAGGATTCCAACACGTCCCGCAAGGCTCTCCTTCGCCCGCTTCATCATCTTGAACTGCTGAGAGCCCGTCATCAGGTACTGCCCCCGCGCGGAAGATCTGTCGAGCAGAATCTTCATCTCCGGGAAAAGTTCTGGCGCCCGCTGAATCTCGTCGATGCACAACGGGGCCGGATGAAGCTGCAGGAAAAGCTTGGGGTCGTTCTTCGCCTGTTCACAAAGCCCTTCATCGTCAAGGGAGAGGAACCGATAGCCCCCCAGTTCCCCGATGAGCTTCCTCAAAAGCCAGGTCTTGCCGACTTGCCGCGGACCGCACACGATCATCGCACGGAAAGTCTGGGCGGTTTCTTCCGCAAGCGGTTCTATTGTTCGCTGATACTGCATGCCAACTCCTCATGACAACGCGAAGTATAGCAAATAATCGTAAAACCATCAACCTGACAACCGTAAAACCAATCGCCCGCTAATCGTAAAGTCAGATGCGCACGTTCGGCGTGAGGTCGCAGTTGCGCACGACCTCCGCCATCGACCGCAGGAGCGGCTGGTCGGGGAAGGCCTGTCCCGCGTAGGTGTCCGTGCAGAGCCACATGCAGACCCCGAACCAGGGGCCGAGCATGCGGTGCTTCTTGCAGTAGGGCCCGTTCGGGAGGAAGAGAAACGGGATCTTCAGCTCGCGCTTCAGCGCACGGATCGTCTGGAAGTTCGCGTCCAGTTCCGCCTCCGAGCCCGAATAGGTGACGAACTTGGCGATGTCCGCACCCCGGCGCTGGTGCTCCAGCGCCAGCTCGACGACTTCCGCTTCCGGCAGGAACTTGCAGACATGCGACCTCATGATCACCTCGACGCCCAGCGCATGGAACTCGTCGATCGTCCGTCGCTGGCGTTCAATCGCCCGCGCGTCGCGCGTCAGCTCGAACGGGTCAGGCGCGAACAGGTCGCCGGGGACGTCCACCATCGTCGCGCCGCAGCGGAACGGTAGGCCCGTCGGAACCGAAGATCTGGCGGCGGCCGCATTCGTTCGGAATGCGGAACATCAGGTCGCCTCGGCAGAAGCTCCCCATCGTGACGATGCCGCAATAAGCAGTCTGATCCCGGATCGCACCTTCATCGTCCCTTTCCTGCTTCCACTGACCTGATCACGGGCCCACGAAATGATGGTTCGCGCCGACAAACGCGCCGGCCGTATAGGCAATGTCGACGAAGCCCCTCGACGGGAGCGCGACAACGCCGATTTGCGCCGATGCGTTCGCCGGACATCGGTAGTCGAACGCGGCAATCGCCCGTCCTGTTGCGCGTTCGCTGAAAACGGCCCGTCCCGCGACCGGATGCCGTGCGGCATTGACCGCCCACGCCGTGCCGTCGGGCTTCAACGCGACAAGCTGCGTCGCCTGCGCCGTCTTGACGGCTTCGTAGGCCCTCTTCCTGCCGCCGTAGTAATCGACGATCGCGTCCGAAATGATCGGCCAGCCATCCCGAAGATTCCACCAGAGCAATCCGGTCTTCTTCGTGAACTTCTCCATGCGGTAACGCTCGATCCATGTCTTCAGCGCCTCTGCCTGGACGAACTGGCTCGCCGAAATGAAACCGTCAAGATCGCGCGGGACCTCGCCCAGCGCCAGGCGAATCTTGTCCAGCAGGTAGTTGTTGCGCGTACGGGCGAGTTCGCTCGTCGGATCGTCGAACGGGTTCACGGCCTTCGCCTGCCATGCGGCATTCCACCGCCAGCTCCCGTCAAGCCATGGATAGACGGAATCCTTCGGCATCATGCGCTCAAGCGACGCGCGGTTCGGGCAGCCGTGATAGCCCATCTCGCTCACGAACCGCGCCGGATTGTCCAGGTAGCCCGGCCCCTTGTAGCAGGTGCGCGACCAGAGGTGGTCTTCGCTCGGGCGCGTCAGGCCGGCAAAGCTCGTGGGGCTGACGTAGGGGGAGCTCGGCAAATAGGCGCGCGCGAAGTCATGCTCGTACAGCACGTCCGGAATCGTCCGCCGGCTCGATCCGCCTCTCGCCATAGGTCCATGCGGGCGCGGCGTCGTTCTCGTTGTTGCCGCACCACAGCGCAAGGCTCGGATGATTCCTCAGCCTCAGGACGACGGAGCGGGCCTCCTCCGCCATGCGCCGTGCCATGTCATCGTCCTGAGGGCCGATTCCGCTTGCCGTCATGAAGTCCTGCCAGACGAGAATGCCCTCGCGGTCGCAGAAGTCGTAGAAGGCGTCAGGCTCGTACACGCCGCCGCCCCACAAGCGCACCATGTTGCAGTTGAGGTCTGCCAGCATCAGGGCCGTCTCGTCGAGCCTGTCCCCGTCTCGTCCGTGGAATGCATCCAACGGCACCCAGTTCGTGCCACGAATGAAACACCTCTCGCCATTCACGCGGAAAAGGAATTCGCCGTCCGTCTTGCCCGCGACCCGATCGGCCCGTTCAAGCGTCACGGTGCGCAGGCCGATCCGGTCGCGTCGGACCGACGCCACGTGTCCGTCCGGCGCGACGAGTTCCAGCGTCATGTCGTAAAGCGCCGCCTCGCCCATGCCGCGCGGCCACCAGAAGTCCACGTCTTCGAGCGCAAATCGCAATTCGCCGTGGTAGTGGCGAAACGGCACGGCCTTCGACGCCACCACGCGATTCGCGCGCGTCAGCGTTGCGCGAACCTGCGCACGGTCGATCCAGTCAAACGGGGCCTTCACGCGAAACCGGGACGAAAGCCGCGCCGTCCGGTTCGTGACGTCCAGGTCGTAGACCCAATGATAGGTCTCGTCTATCTGGCGCGTCGAGACCGTCTCGATCCGGACGCCGCGCCAGAGGCCGCTCACGAAGAGGCGCGGGAAGATGTCCCACCCGCCCATGTGCGCCGCCTTGCGCAGCAGCTCCCCTTCCGATCCGGGCGTCATCGTGCGGCCTAGCTGCCCCAGCGACTTGTCTCGCGTCTCCATGAAGGCGCTCCGAATCAGCACCTCGACGCGATTCGTCCCCTGCGCGCGGACGCGATCCGTCACGTCAAAGCGCCAAGGGATCAGCATGTTGTCGCACGAACCGACCTTTTCGCCGTTCAGGAAGACGTCGGCCAGCGTATCCACGCCATCAAGGACAAGTTCGAGACGCTCATCCGTCCCCGCCACCGGCCCCGTGAAGGTCTTCGCGTAGAGCCATTCATATCCTTCCCATTTCCGAAAGGCATAGGCATTCGTGCCGATCTCCGGATTCGGCGCACGTCCCGCCCGCACCAAGTCAAGTTCGCAGTTTCCGGGCACGTGCGCGTCAACCGTCTCGACAGGCAGCCCCTTCGGCAAGGGCACGGTTCGCACCGGCGCGGACTCAGGCTGGCGGAAGTATCGCAATTCCCACGCACCGTCAAGCGAAAGACGGCGCGTCGGGCTGCGCACGTCATCCGTCATCTCAAAGACAAGAGAGCCCCCCTTCAGGATGTCGGACTGCCGCAGGGTCAAGCCGTCGAATGGCCGATCGTCAAGCTTGATTGACTGGACATACTTGTTGGCCGACGACAGGTTCCGCGCCACAACCGTGAAAGTCCGTCCGTTCGGCAGCCTGAACGTCACCTTCGGAACCTGCGGCGCCCCCAGCACATAGTCGCCGCCGCACGGCGTGACGGGGTAAAAGCCGACGGCCGCGAACAGGTACCAGGCGCTCATCTGCCCGCAGTCGTCATTGCCGCACAGGCCCTCCGGGCCCGGGCGGTAGAACCGGTCGACGATCTCGCGCACGACTTCCGCCGTGCGGTCGGGACGTCCCGCGTACGGATACAGGTAGGCGACGTGGTGGCTTGGCTCGTTGCCGTGCGCGTACTGTCCGATGAGGCCGGTCACGTCTTCGCGCACACCCATTCCCTCCGCCGACTCCGGCAGTGCGAAAAGCGCGTCCAGCCGCGCGGCAAACGCCTCGCGCCCGCCCATCGCGGCAACCAGCCCCTCCGGGTCCTGCAGCACATGCCACGTGTACTGGAAGGCGTTCCCCTCCGTGAAGTCGTTCGCGCGCTCGTCGCCTCCGCCCAGCGCATAGGGATTGAACGGCGTGCGCCAGTTTCCTTTCGCGTCGCGCCCCCGCACAAGCCCCAGGGTCGAGTCGAAGACCTTCCGCCATCCTGTCGCACGCCGCGCGAAAAACGCCGCGTCCGTCCTGTGCCCCAAGCGTTCAGCCATCTGCGCCGCGCACCAGTCGTCAAAGCCGCACTCCAGCGTCCGCGAGACGCTTTCGGCCCGGATGAGGTCGAACGGATAGTACCCATAGCGGTCATAGACCGGCCAGTCTTCCTTGATCTTGCCCGCATGCTCCTTCGTGAGCGTCTCCTTGACCAGTCGATAGGCCGCCTCCCAGTCGATGTCGTCCAGCCCCCCGAGCTCCCCGGCCCGGCTCTTCAGGAACGCATCGACGATGACGGACACGCCATGGTTGCCGATCATGCAGTCGACGTTCCGTCCGCCATGGCTCATGACGGGAATCCGGCCGATTTCCCGCCCTTGCGCGAGCAGCGAGCGGACGACGCCGGCGGCGACGTCGGGCGTCGCCAGCGTGTACCACGGCTGGGCGGCGCGGAACGTGTCCCACAGCGACAACGTCGTGTAGGCCGATCCGGCGGCGCCCGCACGGACCGCCCCGTCCGCGCCGCGCGTCCGCCCGTCCGCATCCGCCCAGTCGTTCGGCTGGAGATAGAGGTGATAGAGCGACGTGTACCAGTTCGTCTTCTGAAGGCGCGAGCCTTCGCAGGCCGTGCGCGCGAACAGGTCGTTCCAGGCCGTGCGGGCGGACGACCGGACCCTCTCGAAATCCCAGTCGGGGATCGCGTCCGCAAGGTTGTTCCGCGCGCCGTCCGCATCCGTCGCGCAGACCGACACCTTCATCAGAAGCGGTTCGCCGTCCTTGAGGTCAAAGGTCGCGCAATAGCGCGGCGCCGCCGTGGCTCCCGGCCTTTCGAGTTCCTCCAGCTCGCGCCACGGACGGTCAAACGACAGGGCGAACGCGACGACGCGTCCCTCGACCCATGTCCGCGTGCGCCGGAAGCGCCCTTCAAGGCCGGCGGAGCCGACGGCCCTCACCTCGGCGTCAACCGTCTTGTTGCCCGTGTTCCCCGCCTGGTCGGCCTCGCCGAACGGCAGGTTCACGAGCATGCGCCGCGCGCGCCACGCCGTCGGCGTCGTGGTAGCCTTCTGCCGGAATCTCGAACGACACCTTCGTTCCGTAGTTGAACGCCATGCCAGTCTGCGTCTGCTCCACGCGGCTCAACGGGCCGACGACGCGCAGACAGTTGTTGGAATACAGTTCAATGTCACCGAACGTCAGGTAGCCGACCGCCACCGTGCCGTCGTCCACGACGAGCGAACTGTCGCCAAAATAAGAAGACCTCTTCCACGCCATATGTCCGATGCCCATCGAGCCCGGCGTCGTGAGCTGCGCGCCGTCGCAGACCGTGAGGGACGATGCGTTTCGGATCGACAGCGTGGAAGTCGCCGTGAGGACGGCCTTGTTCGAGATCACGACGTCCGTCCCGGACAGACTGCACGAGCCGTTGTCGCCGCTGTTTTCAGTCCGTCCGAGCGTATGTTCCCCGCCGTCAAGGAGAATCGCGGCTCCGGCATCCGTGCGACCGTGCGACCGCAATGCCCCAACCTGAAGCGCGGCGTTCTCCCGAAACGTCATGCGGCAAGGCCCCGAGCCTTCGAGCGAAAGGTTCCCCCTCAGCGCGAGCGCGGAATTTTCCGCCAAAACCTCAATCGCGCAGCTCCGGTCGTTCACAAGCAGAAAAGAAGTCAGGTTCCAGGCCGAGTCGTTCAGCAACCGGATACGGCTCGTGCCCCACGAGTTCTTGACCTTCAGTGCAGACTCCTTCGGGGCTTTCACCACGTCCAGCGTCGCATGGTCGAACGTCAGGCTGACCCCGGCATAGTCATTGTAGGCGCGATTCAGGAAAAAGCCGCCGGCGTTTTCGTTCGGCTGGCCGTAGGTCGTCGTGCCCGCCGCCGTGCCCGTCACGCGCACCGCGCCGTCCTTGAACGTCAGGGCAGACGTGTCCACCACTTTGGCGTCGCTCTTCACGCTCATGTTGTTCGTGACGGTCAGCGTGTGCCCGGCGAGGTCAACGATTGTCGCGCCCTTCGACGAGGCTTCGTAGATGAAGTTGGAGACGACCGCATCACCGTTCAGCCGAACGGTCTTGTCCACGTTCGCGCCCGTGAAGAGAACGCGATCCGCCGCGCCGGGCCCCGTCGTGATGTCGCCGGCCGGTTCCGCCGCCCACGTCCAGTTCGCGGGCGCCTCGAACGCCTCGCCCGCGTAGGCCCATTTCAGGTTGCGCGGCGTCGCCGCCGCTGTCTCGCCGTCGGCCTGCGCCGTGTTCGCCGCCATCAGGGCGGCAACGCACGCGCAGAATGTCACGGTCTTCGGCTGGGTGACCATCTTCATTTGTCCTTTCGCTTGTTCGGCAGGCGCTTCCGTCCGGAACGTCCGAGAGGCCCCCGTGCCCCCTTATCTCCGCCTGTCAAGGCACATCATAGCAAACCGTCTCCGCGAAACGCAAGCGGAAACCGCCGAAAGGTACGAACAAGGTACGAACGCGCGCACCGAAGGCCGCTACCGCAGTTGAATCACGAGAGCTGCCCGACGGCGGCCTTCATTTCCGAATAACGCGCGCTGGCTTCTTTTCGCGTCAGACGGTAATAGGCGGCGTCCGCGAACAGGTCGCCCCTGTCGAGCGCGGGTTCGCCGCCGTCGGGATTCGGGTTGACGTCGAACATCGGCGACAGCCGCCATCCCCTGGGCGTCAGCAGGAATCCGTGATTGCGCAAGTGGTCGTCCGTGTTCCGCACGAGCTGCGAGAACGCCATGCGCCTCCACAGCTCGTGCAAATCCGCTGTCGCGTCCGCGCTGTTGGCGGCGAGCCATTCGGCGATTTCGAGATAGCCGTGCCCGTCTTCGCCGTCTGCTGCGCCCAGCATCGTCATGGCCGAGGCGTAGTGGATTCGTCGCGTTCCCTCACGGTCAAATCGCTTCGAGAAAAACGTCGTTCCGGCACTTGAGAGTTTCTGCGCCTTTGTCTCCGGCACGTTCAGCCCGACTTTGCGCGCCAGCAGACTTGTCTCGTATTCGCGCGCACCGACATCCCATTCGTCTTTTGCCGAAGGGAACTTCGCGATCCAAAGGCTGCCGTCAGGAGCTGTCACGTTCGCCTTGGGACGTGCCCCGCCAAGCGAGCTTCCGGGAGAAAACAGATCTCGGATCCAGCGTTCTTCTTCTGCGCCATGGTCATCGGCATCGACATGGCGTGCCGCGTCCTCCAGTTTTCGCAAGGTCGTCCAAGGAGGTGCCGCGTCGTCCAAGCCCGATGCGACAAACGGACCGTCCTGCTCTTCCCTCATGCGGACGGCCCCAAGACGCGTGAGGTCGCAGACGCCGAGCAGATAGTCGCTTTCGCGCAGCTCGCGCTTCTCGCGGCGACGGATGAGTTTGCGTCCCCAGCGATCCGGTGCGATGTCGGAGAGGAACCCGAAGATGCCCGGTCTCTGCGGAAACTGCGGACCGCGCACGTTGGCAAGGGACGGATCGAGAATCGGGCGGTCTTCACGTAGGCCGATCTCGTCGAAACGGAACATCCACGTCTCGTGTCCGCGAACGCAGTCGATCGTGAGTTCGCCGAGCGGCGATTCGTCCAGATAGAGGAAAAGCCTTTTCATAGCCGTGCATCCTGAAGGTCGCGGCCGAGGCGGTCGTTTGCCGCGACGGCAGCGATGTCGCCCTGAAAGCCGAGGCAGGCGATGACGGCCATGTAGTTGCACATCGAGACATGCGGCGAGCCGCGTTCGATGGCGCGCAAGGTCATCAGCGAGAGATTGGCCCGCTCGGCCATCATGCCCGCCGTGATCTTGCGCCGTCGCCGTGCGAGCCGCAGGTTCTCGCCCAGCGTCAGGAGGGCCTTTGCCGCCTTTGGATAGAGGATGTTTTGCCGTTTCATTTGCAGTATTCGTGTAAAACTGCCATAATTATAGCATATCATGGGGCGACGGACAAGCGCGGGAGGTGAGGGGGAGCTAAAGCCGGAAAATCCAGAATAAGGAGTGGAGGGGCGGAATCCACGTCGACAGCGCGAGAAGCCAGCCGCGTGCAAAGCGGTCATCCGTGCGCGGCGTGGGCTGGCGTCGACCGCGCTTCGCGGCGCCAGTCGCGCATGGACTTTCCGTAGCGCGCCCGAAAGACCTTTTCGAGGTGGTGGACGTTGCGGAATCCGGCGGCGGCGGACACGGCGGCGATCGGGCGGGAGGTCGACTGGAGCATCTTCAGCACGACTTTCAGCTTCGCGTCGAGCAGTTCGCCGTTGACGGACTTCCTGTTGTATTGGCTGAAGCGCAGGTCGAGCAGCCGACGCGAGACGCCGACGGAACGCGCGACGTCGCCCGGACGGGCGCCCAGCACGGCGTTGGTGCCGATGAAGGCGAGCGCGCGCCGAATGAGGACGGCCGCCGGCGCGACGGGCGCGGCCGATTCGCGGATGACGATCTCCTTCGGCGGGACGGGTTCGAGCAGGGCCTTGCGCGGCGCGCGCCGCGCCATGAGCGCGTCCAGCACGGCCGCCGCGCGCAGCCCCTCGCGGATGTGGTCGGGGTAGACGCTCGTGAGCTTCGGCGCGCAGAAGTCGCAGACGAGTTCGTCGTTGTCCACGCCGATGACGGCGACCTGGCCAGGGACGCGGATGCCCAGCCGCTCGCAGGCGGCGAGCACGTGTCCGGCGCGCTCGTCCCAGGCGGCCATGAGCGCGGCCGGCTTCGGCAGCGCCGTGAGGAACGACTCGAGCGCCGCGCGGTCGTCGGGCGTGTCAAACGCCGCCGCGCCGCGAAAGACGGCGACGGCGTGCCCGAGCGGCTCCAGGTGCGCGCGGAAAGCCGTCTCGCGGCGTTCGCTCCAGACGTGCAGCTTCGCGTAGGGCCGGGAGACCGGCACGAACGCGAACGACCGGAAGGAGCCGAGCGAGACGAGGAACTCGGCGGCCATCGCGCCGATGCGCTCCTCGTCGTTGTGGACGACGGCGACGGCGGGCGCGTCGGACGGCAGGCGCGGATCTGAACCGATGCGCACGAGCGGCAGTCGACGTGCGAGGATGTGCGCAAGGGCGTCGTCATGCGAGAGTTCCGAGGCGATCAGGCCGTCGAGACCATCGCGCAGGAACCGCTCCAGCTCCGCGACCGTCAAGGTGTCGGGCGTCTGGAAGAGCCGGATGTCCCAGTGCTTGCCGCTTCGGGCGTAGGTGAAGGCGCCGGAGATGATGTCGCGGCCGGCCGCGCCCGTCGCGCGCGTGACCACGAGCACCTTTCGGGAGGCCGGAAACTGTCTTTTGGAGCGCATGCCGAGAAGTATACCATGACATGCGCACGGATTCAACGGTTATGCTTGATATGCGTGATAGTTCTTGCTTCAATTGCGTCATAAAGGGGTTGTCGGCTTTCCGTCCCCTATGCTACAATACGCGGACATGAAAGCGCCAGTTCAACTCCTGATCGTGTCCACGCTCCTCTGCGCCACCTGCGCGGCGGCGGAGCGTCCGGACGTCCTCTGCATCTATTACCCCGAATGGCACGTCTATCCGAAGGGCGAGGAAATCTTCGGAAAGGGCCGCACGGAATGGGACTTCGTGAAGACGGCGCCCGTCCGCTTCCCCGGCCATCAGCAGCCGATCGTGCCGCGCGACGGCTATCTTGACGACGCACGGCCTTCGGATGTCGCGAAGGAGATCGACTACGCCGCCGACGCCGGCATCGACGTGTTCGTCTACGACTGGTACTGGGCGGACGGCCAGCCCATCCAGCACGAGGCGTTGGAACAGGGCTTCCTGAAGGCGCCGAACGCGAAGCGCATGAGGTTCGCGCTCATGTGGGCCTACCATGACCGGACGGACGTCTTTCGTGCGCCGATCGGCGGCACGGCCGACGAGCGCAACCCGACCGACGACAAGAAATACTACTGGCGGCTTTCGCATACGCCGGACGAATGGCGCGCGGCGGTGGCCTACTGCATCAAGGCGTATTTCGGGAGTCCGTTCTACTATCTCAAGGACGGGAAGGTCTTCTTCTCGATCTACAACGCCAACTGGTTCGTGCGCAAGCACGGCGGCCCGGCGGCGGCGAAGCGCCGTCTGGACGAGGCGCAGGAATGGGTGAAGCGCGCAGGGCTTCCGCCGATCCATTTTTCGGGCATGGTGCGCAACGCGGCCGACCTGCCGGAGGTCGTCGCGGCCGGGTTCGACTCGACGTCGACCTACTGCCTCACGCCCTACAACCTGAAGGACGGCCATGCGCGCATGAAGCGCGGCGAGCTCGTGTTCCCCTACGCGGAATTCGTCGCCGCGCACGAGCCGCTCAACCGCAGCATCGCGGCGGCTTCGCCCCTCCCGCACATCCCCGTCGCCGTGCGCGGCTGGGACGTCACGCCGCGCTGTCGCGTGGAGGAGAAGTTCCCCTGGCGCACGCTGGACGACTACCCCTACATCGGCCTCATGCACGGCGCGACGCCCGAGCTGTTCAAGGCCACGCTGGAGAGCGTGAAGAGACAGGCGCGCGAAGACCCGAAGCGGCCGGGCGCCATCCTGATCAACGCCTGGAACGAGTACACCGAAGGCAGCTACCTGCTGCCGGACACGCGCGACGGCGACGCCTACCTGCGGGCCGTCAAGGAAGTCTTCGGCACGAATCCCCTCCGCAACAGCCCCTAAACAAGAAGGATCCGTTCACATGAAATCACTCATCACGTCGCTGTCGCTTGCCGGAATCGTCTCCGCCTCTGCCACGGCCAACCCGGAGGTTGACCTGTACGAGACGCTGAAGGACGGAACGCCGTCTTCGCCGTGGAAGACGACGACGGGCACGACCTACACGCTCTCGCAGGACCTGACGCTGAACGTGGGCATCCGTTTCTCGAACGAAAAACACAACGGCACGGTGATGGACTTCTCTCAGGGGGGACATACCCTCAAGGTCGGCGGCCAAGTGGACGTCTGGGGCACGCCGAATTCGACGATCGTCTTCAAGGGCGGCGTCTGGGATCTGTCGGGCAACATCTTCTATGGCGGCGGCGCATGGAACAACCTCGACTACTCGGGCGTCGCGCTGACGTTTGACGGGGCAGTCATCTCGAATGCCAGTCAGATTGTCGGACAGAGCGGCTATGGTCAAGGCTACACGTGGAGGACCAGGGGCGCCAAGTTCCATGCGAACACCTACATGATCGTGCGCGGCGCCAACAAGGATGCGAACCGGTCCGCAGAGGACTGGTCCCTGTTCGAGTTTGCCGAAGGGAGCGAAATTCACGCGCCGTACCTGTTCGGCAACCGCGACACGGACACGCCGCTCGACCAGAACTGCACGATCCGCCTGACGGGTGCGGGCACGCGGGCGAAGATCCAAAACACGTTTGAGCCGGGTCGCAAGTCGTCCGGCTACCACGTCGAGATCGTGGACGGGGCGACCGTCGAATGCGGGCAGTGGAAGATCGGCAACGAATCGGCAAACGCGAACAGCAACACCGTGCTGGTGGCGGACGGCGGCTCGTTGCGCGCGCCGAGGCAGGAGGGGCTGGTCGGCGAGAAAGGCTCGTTCAACGCCGTGACGGTCTCGAACGGCACGCTGTCCGCCAAGACCGTGAGGCTCGGCACGGTCGTCGGCTCGTCCAACAACGTGCTGCGGCTCGCGGGCGCGACGGCCAGGCTGGAAATGAGCTCCTGGAACTGGCGTCCGTTCGGGCCGACGATGGGCCATGCGGTCATGATCGACGACCACGCGAACGTCGGCATCCGCGACGGGAGCCAGCTGGACTTCTGTTCGTCTGACGCCGTTCCGTCGATCGGCAACGCCTTTTGCGTGGCGAACGGCGCGACCTTCACGACGCGCTACCTCTATCCGGCGAAGGCGGCCGGTTCGACGGGGAACCTCGTCTTCGTCGGCGCGGACGCCACGCTGGACCTCATCGACCTCAACCTGTCGACCAACATCGGGAATGCGGTCGTGATCTCCAACGGCACGGTTCGCTATTCGGGCGACTACGGCTTCTTCGTCGGCGGCGACCCCGCGACGGGCAAGGGGAACGTCTGCCGCGTGAAGGGGACGCGCGCGAAGATCCGCTCGACGAACGACAGCGACAGCAAGAAGTGCTTCTCCACCTTCCGCAACGGGGCTCTCTTGGAGTTTGACGTGTCCGAATTCTCCGAGGCCAATGCCGAGCCGATCTTCGACGTGATGAACTTCGGCATGAACGCCGGGACGACGCTGTCGGTCGTCGGCGTCGAGGCGATGCAGAAGCGGATCGGGCAGGCGACGACGCTTGTCCTGGCGCAAGTCCCCGACGGCACGAAGATATCGATCGATGCGGATGTGCTCACCGCCGCACAGGCCGCGTTGCCGCCGCGCTGTTCGCTGTCGGTCTCTTCGGACGGGCGGCAGCTGCGCTTCCGCGCAAAGCGTCTGAACGTGGGCGCGCTGGTCATCATCCGCTGATGCGAGGGAGGTCGCGATGAAGGCGAAGAAAAGGCTTTTCCCGTTGCTGGCGTTCGCGCTCGCCCTGCCGACGGCGCGCGCCCTGGACGTGGTGGCGGAATACCGTGCCGAGACGGGCTTCGCGCGCGGAACGAATCTGCGGTTTGCGGACGGAAAGGCGCTGCGTCCGCGTACGGGAGTCGTGAACCCGGACGATCCGGCGCACGTGGAAGTCGAGATCGACGTCGCGGCGAATGCCGGCGTCACCGTCTTCCTCGTGCAGGGGCGGATGCCGAAGGGGTTCGCGTCCGCCAGGAACCGGGACAAGATCAGGATCGTTCCGCTTGCGGACGCGGCGCGGTTCGGCTACGCGAACTTGCCGGGCGTCGATCTTGACCGCAATGCGGGGCTGTCGCCGGAAGAATACGGCGCACGGCTGGCCGCCGCGAAAGCCGAGGCCGTGCGCGCAAGGCGGAAAGGCGTCTTCGTCGGCGCGTGGAACGACTATGCGCACGCGCGGTTTCTCGTCCCCGACGAGCGCGAGAACGACTACTACCTGCGCGCCGTCGCCCGCGTCTTCGGACGGCATCCGGCGGACGTCTACCTGACGTGCAGCGCCGAGGACGCGAAAAACCCCGCAAAGGCGCATCCGCGCCTGTGGCGGCTGCGGCGTCCCGACGTCGAGAACGTCGCCTACGGGCCGCATTTGCGCCAGCGGCTGGACGTCTGGCTGCCGAGGGACGCGAAAGGCAGGGTTCCCTGCCTCGTGCAGATCCACGGCGGGGCCTGGGTCGACGGGTGCAGCCTCGTGAATGCGGCCGGTTGCGTCGCGCGCGGCGATGCGCGCGGCGTGGCCGTCGTCTCGATCAGCTACCGGATGATTCCCGACGCGGACGCGGCGAGGCACGTGCCGGGCATCGAATGGCCGCTCGACGACGCCGTCGCGGCGCTTGCGTTCGTCAAGGACCATGCGGATGACTGGGGCCTCGACGTCTCGCGCATCGGTCTGGTCGGCGGCAGCGCGGGGGCGGGCTCGGCCCTCTACGCGGCCCTGCAGGGCGACAACGCGCTCGGCATCTACGCGGTGTCGGCCAACTCGCCGCAGACGTCGTACGATCCGGCCGAGTTCCGCCAGTGGATTCCCTGCGCGTTTTACGGGGCGCACGCGTTCGGCTACGGCTACTCGGACGGCGCGGCGTTCGCCGCGAACCGCGCGAAGTGGCTGCCGTGGATCGAACGGTATTCGCCCGCCGCGTTGGCGCGGCGCATCGACCCCACGCGCGCGCCGCGCGTCTTCCTTCAGGGCTCTCCGCTCCCCATGCCGGGCGAGCCGCCGCCGGGCGGCGTCGTGCACGCGGGCGCGTACTGCACGGAATTCAAGAGGATCTGCGACGCGCGCGGCGTCTGGTGCGAATACGGCACGGTGGACAACTTGCTCGACGCGCTGCAGGGGGACGACGTGCGCGATCCGTTCGCCTCGATCCGTGCGCGGCTGGCGCGCGGCGAGAAAAACGTCAAGGTCGCGAAAGACGTCTATGCCGTCGCGCCGACCGGCCCGGACCGACGCGTCTACCTCAAGCTGACGGGACTCTCGGACGTCACGATCGACTTCGGAGGCTCGAAGATCCTCGGGCGCGTCAAGACGCGACTGGTCGAGCTCCAGTCCTGCACGAACGTGACGATCCGGAATTTCACGCTCGACTACACGCCGCTCACGTTCACGCAGGGGATCATCGAGAAGGTCGATGCGGACGGGAACTGGGACGTGCGCATCATTCCCGGCTATCCGTGCCCGACGGAAGCGGAGCTGAAGGGCGTGACATGGCCGGTCCAGGTCTACGCGAAGGAGGATCTGGAACTCAAGAACCCCAACCGTTACCGCGACGGCATCAGGGTTTCGCGCACGGGCGACGACGCGTATCGCGTGACGGGCGGCGTCGACCGCCGGGGCGACGCGGGAGACGTCTGCGTCTGGTCGCTGACGGACAAGCGCACGTGCCTTTCCGATGTCGTCCGCTCCGAGTGGTGCCACGGCTGCCGCTACGAGAACATCACCGCCTATGCGACGCCGGACGGCTGCCTCTTCGCCGAGAACTACAGCCACGGCGCGACCTATCGCAACGGACGGCTTGTGCGCTGTCCGGCCAGGGAGGACTCGGCCCTGCGCGCGCTGAAGCGCGTGCGGAGCGGCAATCACGACGCGCTCAACGCCAGGTTCGGCGACACGGTGACGATCGACGGCTGCGAATTCGCCTACCACTGCGACGACAGCGTCAACATCTCCGGCTACTACAGCGTCGTGACGAAATGCGACGGCAACCGCATCCGCGTCATTCCCGCGTTCGGACGCGGCGGGCTCTTCGAGCCGGGCGACACGATCCAGATCCTGACCTTCGAGGGACAGGTTCCGCCGGACGCCAAGGTGCTGGCGGTCGAGGCGGCGCCCGACCCGACGGACGAGGAACGCCGCCGCATCCTCGCGACGAACCTGCGCGAGCCGCTCGTCAACGCCGTCAAGAAGGCGCTCGTGCTGACGCTCGACCGCGCCGTCGACTTCAGCTTCGGCACGGTCGTCATCTCCAACGAGCGCATGGGCAACGGCTTCGCGATCCGCAACTGCACGTTCGGCTCGACGCGGGCGCGGGCGATGCTGATCAAGGCGTCCAACGGCCTGATCGAGAACAACACGGTCGAGCGGTCGTACTACGACGCGATCTCGATCTACCCCGAATACTGCTGGCTGGAGGGAGGTTGCTCCCGGAACGTGACGATTCGCGGCAACACGCTCCGCAACAACGGCGGCGGAATCCACATCGGCGGCACGAGCGGCAACGGCACGAGGCTTCCGCCAGACGCGCACAGCGGCATGGTTCTCGAAAGCAACACGATCATCGACTCGCCCAGGAAGAAATGAAGATCATCATGACGAAAGCCTGGTTCTCTCTTGTGGCGGCGGGCGTCTGCGCGACGGCTTTCCCCGCGACGGTCCCCGTCACGCTCACGTTTGACGACGGGCTCAAGGCGCACCTCACGATCGCCGAGCCGCTGATTGCCGCGCGCGGCTGGAAGGCCACCTTCAACATCGTGACGGGCGCGGCCGGACGCGGCGGACAGAACATCTCGTGGGACGAGGTGCGCGAACTGCATCGGCGCGGACACGAGATCGCCTCGCATTCCGTCTCGCATCCGAACCTGCTGAAGCTGCTGCAGGCGGGCGACACGAACGAGGTGCGGCGGCAGATCGCCGAATCGCGCGACAAGATCGCGCGCGAAACCGGTGTCGCGCCGCGCTGGCTGTGTACGCCCTACATCCAGCACAACGCCGCCGTCGAGCGGATTTCGGACGAGGAAGGACTGGCCGTCATGACCGTTCGCCGTGTGCCGTTCGGCGGCAAGATTCCGGCCGACAAGGACTACGGACGCGCCATTGACGCGGAATTGGCGAAGCGTCCGAAGGCGCTCGACTTCCTCATCCACGGCATCACGCAGGCAACGGGCGGCTGGGGGCCGTTTCTTGACGAGAAGGACTTCGAGGCCTTTTTGGACGCAATCGCCGAACGCGAGAAGAAAGGCGCGCTGAAGGTCGTGCCGTATGAAGAGGCGTACAATGCGGATCAGACGCCGACGCGCGGCGTCCCGGCCATCCGTGCGGCGACGCACGCGCAGGATGCCACAGTCCGCTAAAACGTCTCGCCGGGCTTCCAGACCGAGCCGAGGACAAGGCCGGACGGCAACCGCCCCGTGCGAAGATACGCCAACACGGCCTTGGCCACGTCCCGTCCCTGCGCGACGGGATCCATCTCAAGGCGCGTCAGGGGCTTCACCCAGAACGGGCCAAGCCCGCGATTCGCGTGCGTGACGACCTTCACGTCGTCCGGGATGCGCACCCCGCGCATCGACAGCGCGAGAAGCCCGCCGTGCGCAAGGTGGTCGTCCGTGAAGAGAAAGACGTCCGGCGGGCGGCCACGCGACCGGTCCAGCAGGGCCTTCGTCGCCGCGAACGCGCCGCGGTACATCCCGAAGGGGTTGCTGAAACGGGGAACCCTGACCGTCTCGCACGCGATGTCCGCCACCGCCAGCATCTCCGCCACGTCAAAGCCGCCCTCGGCATAGAGGAACTGCACGACCGTGCGCACGCCCTTCTGCGCGCAGGCGCGGACGAAATCCGGGACGGCCAGCCCGTTGCGCAGCTCGATCTGCCCGATGCAGTTGACGGCGGCGGACGGGATGCACCGGCCGCCATCTCCAAGGACGACAAATGGCCAGCCCGCGCTTTCGATCGCCTGCCGCGCCATTGGCCGCATGCCCATCTCGATCACCAAATCCCAGTGCTCCTTCAGGGATTCCGCGAGAAGCCGGCTCGACCCGTCCTTCCTCAAGTCGTAGGCCGAGATCGCCGTCAGACAGTAGTCCGCCGCCAGCAACCGCGCGCGCAAGGCCCCGACCAGACGCGAGGAGTGGAAGCCTAAGCCCGTTTCCGCGTTGAAGAACAGCTCTTCGCGAGACGCGCGAGGGCCTGGCGCGACACCTTCGTGCTCACGCCGGCCTGCGCCGCCAAGGCGTGAACGCCCGGCAACCGCTCGCCCGGCTGGTAGACCCCGCGTGAGATGGCCCTCTTGAGGTTCTGGAGCAGCTGCTCGCAAAGCGACACGTTGACCGCGCTGTCCACCGCAAGCGTTTCCTCACGCACCTCGTCCCTCCCTTCTCTC
>OIYX01000211.1_pt1 | contig 21041 bp, 16 predicted proteins | sample 1588431 | NCBI WGS metagenome assembly OIYX01 (sample SAMN03283241) | human gut metagenome | biome: human-associated habitat; material: feces | host: Homo sapiens | place: Peru | collected 2012
CAGCCGGTCATATTCAAAGTCCGGCATGGTCGGCGCGTCGAGCACATAGTATTCGTGATTCGCCTTTTCGAGCCGCCTCGTGAGCTGCCCGATCAATTCCTTGGGATCCATAACTCCACCGTCTCCGTTTCAGAGTTTTTTCATCCGCTGCGAGGCTGTCCTTGCCATCAGGTGCTTGGTGCCGACCTGATCGAAGGCGATCTCGAGCATGGCGTCGTTGCCCGTCGGCACGACCGATAGGACCATGCCCTTGCCGAAAACGTCATGCTGCACCATTTCGCCTTTTAGATAGCTCACCGGCGGCGCCGCGGCGGCGCGCGTCTGCGGTATGTAGGTTCGGAAGCTGTGCTGCGGCTTGGGCGCCGCCGCCTTGGCCGCCGCCGAATAGCTCGGCCGCGCGGCCGATTTTTCGATCAAAAGCTCCTGCGGGATCTCCTCGAGGAAGCGCGAGGGGCGGTTGACCGTGGTGTGGCCGTAGAGCATCCGCTGCCGGGCGCTCGTGAGCGTCAGGCGCTTTTTCGCGCGGGTAATGGCGACGTAGCACAGGCGGCGCTCCTCCTCCATCTCGTCCGGGTCGCCGACGCAGCGAGCGCTCGGGAAAAGGTTTTCCTCGCAGCCGACCACGAACACGTTCGGGAACTCCAGCCCCTTGGCCGAGTGCATCGTCATCATGACGACGGCGTCGGCGTCCTTGTCGTACTGCTCAATATCGGTATAGAGCGCGATCTCCTCCAAAAAGCCGGCCAGCGTGGGCGTGTCGGCGCTCTCCATATAGGTCACGATGGAGGATTTCAGCTCGCGGACGTTTTCCAGCCGCGAACGGCTTTCCAGATCGTTCTTCTGCTCGAGCATGGCAACGTAGCCCGTGCGCAGGAGCAGCTCCTCGTAGAACGCGTCGAGCGGCATCGTGTCGAGCAGGGCGGCGCACTGCTCGATCAGCACGGAGAACTGCATCAGCTTGCCCGCCGCGCGCTCGAGCGCGGGGTAGGTATACGGGTCGCAGATCACGCTGTAGAGCGGCGCGCCCTGCGCCGCGCAGAGCCGCTCGACGCCCTCGAGCGCCTTGGCGCCGATGCCGCGCGGCGGCTGGTTGATGATGCGCTTGAGGCGCAGATCGTCGGTGCGGTTGTTGATGACGCAGAGATAGGCCAGCATGTCCTTGATCTCCGCGCGGTCAAAGAAGCGCGTGCCGCCGATGATGCGGTAAGGCACGCCGCTGCGCTTGAAGGCATATTCCAGCGCGTTGGACTGCGCGTTCGTGCGGTAGAGGATCGCATAGTCCCGATAGCCGCTCGTGCCCGCCTCGGAGAGGATCTGATTGGCGACAAAATTTGCCTCGTCCTGCTCGCTTCCGGCCTCATAGTGCAAGATCCGCTCGCCGACGCCGTTGTTTGTCCATAGCTGCTTGCCCTTGCGGCCGGTGTTGTGGCGAATGACGGCGTTGGCCGCGTCGAGGATGCTCTGCGTGGAGCGGTAGTTCTGCTCGAGGCGGATGACCTTTGCGCCGTGGTATTCGTTCTCAAAATCGAGAATGTTGCGGATGGTCGCGCCGCGGAAGCGGTAGATGCTCTGGTCGTCGTCGCCGACGACGCAGATGTTCTCGTGGCCGCCGGCCAGCAGCGAGGCCAGAAGATATTGCAGGTGGTTCGTGTCCTGATATTCGTCGATCAGAACGTAGCGGAATCTGCGCTGGTAGCGGCGGCGGACGTCCTCGTGCTCCTGCAAAAGCTGCACCGTCAGGAGGATGATGTCGTCAAAGTCAAGCGCATTGGATGCCTTGAGCCGCTTGGCGTATTCCTCATAAAGCTCCGCGATCTTGTGCAGACGGTAGTCGTCCCCGGCATCGGCGCGGAACTCGGCCGGACCTTGCTGCTTATCCTTGGCCTTGGAGATGAGGCCGAGCACCTTGCGCGGCACGAACACCTTGTCGTCCAGATTGAACTCCTTGAGAATTTCCTTGATGACGCGCTCGGAATCCGTCGTGTCATAGATCGTGAAGCTGCTCGAATAGCCCAGCGCCTCGATCTCCCGCCGGAGGATGCGGCAGCAGGCCGAGTGGAAGGTCATTGCCCAGACGTCCTCGCCGGCCGTGCCGCCGATCATTCTCGTCAGGCGATCCTTCAGCTCGTTTGCGGCCTTGTTGGTAAAGGTGATCGCAATGATCGACCACGGCGCAGCCGGCTCATAGGCCGCCAGCGCGTCGGCACGGGCGGGGTCGGTCGGCCGGTCGAGCGCTGCCTGTGCCTCTAAAAAGAGCACGTCGTCCTCCGTCAGTCCCTCGGGCAGCTCTGGGCTGTCCGCGCCGGAGCCGAAGCGGATCAGGTTGGCAATTCGGTTGATGAGCACCGTGGTCTTGCCGCTTCCGGCGCCTGCCAGCAGGAGCACCGGTCCCTGCGTGGTCAGGACGGCCTCAAGCTGGCGCGGGTTCATGCTTGCGTACTGCTTTGCAATATACGCGCGGCGCGCCGCGCGGAATCGTTGTTCAAATTGTTCTGTCATCCGTCATTGATCCTCGTTTGCCAAAATTATTCCCGTATATTTTACCGCATTTGCCCGAAAAAAGAAAGAGGGCAGTTTCATTTTCGGAAAAAAGCCGCCCCGGCGACGCGCGTCGCTTCCAATTCGCGAAAAAAATGGTATAATGAAGAAAACACAAGGCTCAAATCTCAGGAGGTCTCCCATGCCGCTGTCCGCAGAAGCCCCTTGGCTGCGCTTTTACGGCGATATGCCAAAGCATCTCGATTATCCCCGAAAAACCGTCTATCAATGCCTCGCGCAGACCGCGCGGGCGCACCCCGACGCCGTCGCCTATGAGTTTGAGGGCGCGCAGGTACGCTACGGCGCCCTTCTGCGCCGCATCGGCCGCGCCGCTGCCGTTTTTGCCGCGCTGGGCGTGCAGAGGGGCGACCGCGTGACGCTCTGTCTGCCGAATCTGCCGCTCGCCGTCGACTGCTTCTATGCCCTCAGCCGCCTCGGCGCAGTGGCGAACATGATCCACCCGCTCTCCGCGCCCGAGGAGATCACCTTCTATCTCGACCTGTCCCAAAGCAAGGCGATCCTTGCGCTCGACGGCTTCTGTGACCGCGTCGTTCCGGCGTGCCGCGCCGCGAAGAAACCGCCGCTGCTGCTTTTGACCCGCATCTGCGACGCGCTCCCCTTTCCGAAGCGCGCGCTTTATCGGCTCAAAACGCACCGGCACGCGCCGGCGCTGCCGCAGGACTATCCCTTCCGCCTTTGGAGCGCCCTGCCCGCAGGCGCCGCGCTCCCGCCCGACAGCGGGCAGGGCAGCGACTGCGCCGCGATCCTCTATTCCGGCGGCACGACCGGGCGAACCAAGGGCATCTGCCTCTCCGGGAACAACTTCAACGCGCTGGCACTTCAGACCATTGCCGCAAGCGGCTGCCCGACCCTGCTGGGCTGCTCGATGCTCTCGGTCATGCCGATGTTCCACGGCTTCGGTCTCGGCATCGGCATCCACACGGCGCTCGTCGGCGGCGCGCGGTGCATCCTCGTGCCGAAATTCAGCGTCAAGCGCTACGCCGCGCTGCTGCGCAGGAAGCGCCCGAGCTTCATTCCCGGCGTCCCGACGCTGTTCGAGGCGCTGCTGCGCGCCCCAGGTCTGGAGGGCGTCAGGCTTTCCTTCCTGAAGGGCGTGTTCTGCGGCGGCGACTCGCTTTCCGTCGAGCTGAAGCGCCGCGTCGACCGGTTTCTTGCCGAGCACGGCGCGTCCGTGCAGATCCGCGAGGGCTACGGCACGACCGAATGCGTCACGGCAAGCTGCCTGACGCCGCAGCACGGCGCGCGGGAGGGCTCGATCGGCCTGCCGTTTCCCGACACCTATTATAAAATCGTCCGCGTCGGCACGACTGAGGAGACGGATGCCGGGCAGGACGGCGAGATCTGCATCTCCGGCCCGAGCGTGATGACGGGCTATCTGGACGACCCGGAGGAGACGGCGCAGGCGCTGCGCCGTCATGAGGACGGCCGCCTCTGGCTGCACACCGGCGACCTCGGGCATATGGACGCCGACGGCTTCGTCTATTTCACCCAGCGCATCAAGCGCATGATCGTCACCTCGGGCTACAACGTCTATCCGAGCCGGGTCGAGGCCGTGCTCGACCGGCACCCGGCCGTGCAGCTCTCGTGCGTGATCGGCGTGAAGGACGCCTATAAAATGCAGCGCGTGCGCGCCTACGTTGTGCTGCGCGACGGCTTTGCGCCGGACGAGGCGCTCCGCAGCGAGCTGCTGGCCTACTGCCGCAGGCATATCGTGCGCTATGCCGCGCCGGATGAGCTTATTTTTCGCGCGGAGCTTCCGCAGACCGCCGTGGGCAAGGTCGCCTACCGCAGGCTCGAGGAGGAGGCCGCGCAGGAGGAGTCGACATGAGCGAAAAAAAGGAACGCATCTGGGAGCTGGACGCCCTGCGCGGGCTGTGCATCCTCGGCATGATCGCCGTGCATTTCTGCTTCGATCTGCAGGCGTTTGGCGGGCTGCGTCTTGACCTTCCGGACTGGTTCCTGTTCATGCAGCAATACGGCCACGTTCTCTTTATCCTCATCAGCGGCATCTGCGCCACGCTGGCCGGAAAGACCGCGCGGCGCGGCCTGATCGTTCTCGGCGCAGGGCTCCTTGTCAGCTATGTCACGCTGATGCTGGAGTTTCTCGGAGGCTTTTTCGGGCTGGGCATCTGGTTTGGCATCCTGCACCTGCTCGGTGTGTGTATGCTGCTTTATCCGGCTTTCCGGCATCTCCCCTATTGGGCGCTGCTCGCGCTCGGCGCGCTCTGTCTGGCGCTGGGCGTTTGCTTCAGCCGACTCTCCGTCGGAACGCCGTTCCTGCTCGCGCTCGGTCTGCGGCCGAGCCGGCTTTTCGCAGGCTCGGATTATTTCCCGATCTTCCCCCATCTCGGCTGGTTTCTGATCGGCGCGGCACTCGGAAAAACGCTCTATCGGCGGCAAAAAACGTTGCTTCCCGGCGTCCCGGCGCGCAACCCCGTCCGCAGGGCGCTCTGCCTGATCGGCAGACATTCGCTCGAGATCTACCTTCTGCACCAGCCGATCTTGGCGCTGGCGGCGCTGCTTGTGGCCTGAGGCCGCGCAGCATTCAGCTTTTATGCACGTTTCTTCCCGTTTTTTGTCATTTTGCCCTGTCGACAGCGTTTTTTTGCAAATCATTCGTATAATTTTTCAATTGACTTTTCCGCTTTAACGCAGTATAGTAAAACAAATTTTTACCGTCAAGGGAAATTCTTTTTTACGTAACATTCCGTCTCCTCCATCGGCGGAGGCGGTCTGATATTCACTACTCGTGAAAGGGGAAAAAGAAAATGAAAAAAATGCTTGCTATGCTCCTCGCTGCGGCGATGCTGCTCGTTGTCTTTGCCGGCTGCGGCAAGGGCAAGGACACCTCCGACGCCACCGTGTTCAAGATCGGCGGCTGCGGCCCGCTGACCGGCGGCGCCGCGATTTACGGCAATGCCGTCAAGAACGGCGCGCAGATTGCCGTCGACGAGCTCAACGCTCTGGGCGGCATCCAGCTCGAGCTGCGGTATGAAGACGACGCCCACGACGCAGAGAAGTCCGTCAACGGCTACAACACTCTGAAGGACTGGGGCATGCAGATCTTCCTCGGCTCCGTCACCTCCACACCCTGCGTGGCGACCTCTGCCGAATCCTCGGCCGACAATATTTTCTGCCTGACGCCGTCCGCCTCCGCCACCGACGTGCTCGGCGGCGTGCAGAACCCGCTGACCGGCACGGTCGACGTCGAGCGCAAGGCCAACACCTTCCAGATGTGCTTCATGGATCCGAACCAGGGCTCCGCCTCGGCGCAGTATATCTCCGAAAAGCAGCTCGGCTCCGCCATCGCCATCATCTATAAGAACGACGACGTCTACTCCGTCGGCGTTTACAACAGCTTCGTCTCCAAGGCGCAGGAGCTGGGACTGAACATCGTCTCGACCACCACCTTCACCGAGGACACCCAGAACGACTTCTCCGTTCAGATCGCCGACGCGAAGGACAACGGCGCCGACCTGATCTTCCTGCCGATGTACTACACCCCGGCCTCTCTGATCCTGCGTCAGGCCAACGACATTGGCTATAAGCCCGCCTTCTTCGGCGTGGACGGCATGGACGGCATTTTGACCATCAACGGCTTTGACGCCTCCCTTGCCGAGGGCGTTATGCTGCTGACTCCGTTCAACGCCGACTCCGACGACGCAAGAACGCAGAGCTTCGTTTCCAAGTACCAGAGCCAGTACAAGGAAGTGCCGAACCAGTTCGCCGCCGATGCCTACGACTGCATCTACGCGATCTACAACGCCCTTGAAAAGTCCGCCGCCACGCCCGACATGGAGCCCAGCGCCCTGTGCGAGCTGCTCAAGACGGCCTTCACCGCCCCCGACTTCACCTACAGCGGCCTGACCGGCGACAACATGACGTGGGACGCCTCCGGCGCCGTCACCAAGGAGCCGAAGGGCATGGTCATCAAGAATGGCGCTTACGTCGGCATGGACTGACCGTTTTCAAAAACACATCGCTGATTTTCCCGGAAAGGGCTGCCCCCAGCAGGCAGCCCTTTCCGCCATAAATACAAAACGGAAAGAGAGTTGAGAGCCCCGTGAGTTTTTTGAACCATCTGATCAACGGCGTGAGTCTCGGCAGCGTCTACGCGATCATCGCCCTGGGCTATACCATGGTTTACGGCATTGCGAAAATGCTGAACTTTGCCCACGGCGACATCATCATGGTCGGCGCGTATATCTGCTTCTTCGCCGTCTCCGGCTTTGGGCTGCCGCCGGTCGTCGGCATTTTGCTGGCCATGCTGGTCTGCACCGTGCTCGGCATCCTCATCGAGCGCCTTGCCTATAAGCCCCTGCGCGCGGCGCCGTCTCTGGCCGTGCTGATCACGGCGATCGGCATGAGCTACTTCCTTCAGAACGCCGCCCAGCTTCTCTGGTCGTCGAACCCCAAAATTTTCCCCTCCCTCTTTGGGGATTCCGCCATTCACCTCTTCGGCGGCGAAATGACCATCCGCGTGACCACGCTCGTCACGATCGCAGCCTGCGTCGTCATCATGGTCGCCCTGACCCTCTTCACGGGCAAGACCAAGATGGGCAAGGCCATGCGCGCCTGCTCGGAGGACAAGGGCGCGGCGCAGCTCATGGGCATCAACGTCAACCTGACGATCTCCGTCACCTTCGCCATCGGCTCGGCGCTGGCCGCCATTGCGGGCGTGCTGCTCTGCTCGGCCTACCCCACCCTTCAGCCGACCACCGGCTCCATGCCCGGCATCAAGGCCTTCACGGCGGCCGTGTTCGGCGGCATCGGCTCGATCCCCGGCGCGCTGCTCGGCGGCGTCCTGCTCGGCGTCATTGAGATCCTCTCGAGCGCATATATCTCCACGGAGCTTTCCAACGCCATTGTCTTTGCCGTTTTGATCGTCATCCTGCTGGTCAAGCCGACCGGCCTGCTCGGCAAAAAGATCCGCGAGAAAGTGTAGGTGCGGCATGATGAAAAAAAGAAAACTCAGCAAGACGGCGCGACGGGACTACCTGACCTACGCCGTCGTGCTCACGGCCTTCGTCGTGATGCAGATCCTCAGCAGCACGGGCAGCATCTCCTCGACCCTGCGCGGGCAGCTCGTCCCCATCTGCGCCTATGTCATCATGGCGCTGTCGCTGAACCTCACGGTCGGCGTGCTCGGCGAGCTCTCCCTCGGACACGCCGGCTTCATGAGCATCGGTGCCTTCACCGGGGCGGTCGTTGCCTCGGCCATGAACGGCTCCGGCGTTCCGGACACATGGATCCTCGTCATTGCGCTGGCAAGCGGCGCCCTGCTGGCGGCCGTCGTCGGCCTGCTGATCGGCATCCCCGTCCTGCGCCTGAACGGCGACTACCTCGCCATTGTGACGCTCGCCTTCGGCGAGATCATCAAGTCCGTTTTCAACAACCTTTACATCGGAATCGACTCGAACGGTCTGCACGTCTCCTTCCTCAAGAACACGATCGAGCTGCAAAGCGGCGGGCGCATGATCCTCAGCGGCGCCATGGGCATCCCCGGCATTCGGAAGATCTCGACCTTCTTTGCCGGCGCAGTCCTCGTTCTGCTTTCGCTGGTCATCATCTTCCACCTCGTGCGCAGCCGCGCCGGACGCGCGATCATGGCCATTCGCGACAACCGCATTGCAGTCGAATCCGTCGGCATCAATATCACGACCTACAAAATGATGGCCTTCGTCCTCTCTGCCGCGATCGCGGGCGTCGGCGGCGCACTGTTCGGCCTCGGGCAAAACACCATCATCGCCTCGAAGTTCGATTTTAACGCCTCCATTCTGATCCTCGTCTTCGTCGTGCTCGGCGGTCAGGGCAATATGCTCGGGTCGATCATCGCCGCGACCGTCCTGACCATTCTGCCGGAGGCTCTGCGCCAGTTCGCCGATTACCGTATGCTGGTCTATGCCATTGTGCTGATCCTCGTCATGCTCGTGACGAACAACCCCACGCTCAAGGGTCAGCTCGGCAGACTGGTCAGCGGCATCCACCCCAAGAAGCATCAAAACGCGCCAAAGGAGGTCGAGCGCAATGAGTGAAACCAAACGCTTTGTCAAGGGCAAAATGGTTGCCGTTCCGAGCAATTCCATCATCCCCGAGCGCGACATCGGCGCGCATCCGATCCTTGAGTGCATCCACCTCGGCATCGATTTCGGCGGTCTGCGCGCCGTGGACGACTTCAACCTGACCATTGGCCGCACGGAGATCGCAGGTCTGATCGGCCCGAACGGCGCCGGCAAGACCACGGTCTTCAACCTGCTCACCGGCGTCTATCAGCCCACGCGCGGCACGATCATCGTCGACGGCATGGACTGCTCGGGCAAATCCACCGTGCAGATCAACCGCATGGGCATCGCCCGCACCTTCCAAAACATCCGTCTGTTCAACAAGCTGACCGTCGAGGAAAACGTGATGATCGGTCTGCATAACTCCATGAGCTACAGCCTGCTTGAGTCCGTTCTTCGTCTGCCGCGCTACTGGAAGCAGGAGCGCCTCGCCCGCGAGCGCGCCGGAGAGCTGCTGTCCATTTTCCACATGCAGGATATGGCGAAATACGTGGCAGGCTCCCTTCCCTACGGCGCACAGCGTCGTCTGGAGATCGTCCGCGCGCTGGCGACGAATCCGAAGCTCCTGCTGCTCGACGAGCCGGCCGCCGGCATGAACCCGTCTGAGACGGCCGAGCTGATGGAGAACATCGTCAAGATCCGCGACACCTTCCACATCGCCGTCATGCTCATTGAGCACGACATGAATCTTGTCATGGGCATCTGCGAGGGCATCTGCGTGCTGAACTTCGGACAGGTCATCGCAAAGGGCACCGCAGACGAAATTCAGGCGAATCCCGCCGTGATCGAGGCCTATCTCGGCAAGCAGAAGGAGGCATAAATCATGCAGGAAATTCTCATTGTCCAAGATCTGGCCGTTTCCTACGGCTCTATCCGCGCGATCAAGGGCATCTCCTTTTCGGTCAACGCCGGGGAGATTGTGACCCTGATCGGCGCAAACGGCGCCGGCAAGACCACCACGCTGAACACCGTCGCCGGTCTGCTGCACCCAAACTCCGGCTCCGTCACGTTTATGGGCGAAAATCTCGCCAGCGTGCCGCCGCACGCCATTGTCTCGCGCGGTCTGGCGTTGGTTCCGGAGGGACGCCGTATTTTCCTGCAAATGACGGTCGAGGAAAACCTCGAGATGGGCGCCTTCACGCAGAAGAAGGAAGCCGTCAAGCCGCTTCTCGAGCAGGTCTACGAGCAGTTCCCGCGCCTGAAGGAGCGCCGCCGTCAAGTCGGCGGGACGCTCTCCGGCGGCGAGCAGCAGATGCTGGCTATGGGGCGCGCTCTGATGTCCTCTCCGAAGCTGCTGATGCTCGACGAGCCGTCCATGGGCCTTGCGCCGATCCTCGTCGACCAGATCTTCGAGATCATCCACACGCTGCACCAAAACGGGACGACCATTCTGCTCGTCGAGCAGAACGCGCAGATGGCGCTCTCGGTGGCCGACCGCGGCTATGTGCTCGAAACGGGGCGCATCATCCTCAGCGGCACGGGCACGGAGCTCGCAAGCAGCGAAGACGTCAAAAAGGCCTACCTCGGCGGCTGAACGCCGCCCGGTAGGCCGAAAAAATCGATCGATATAGAAAAAGGATCCCTCCGGGTCGTTCTGCTGAAGAACGGCTCGGAGGGATCTCCGCCCTCTGCGGTGCGGGCTCTTTCCAGACAATACGGGTCAAAAAAGAGCACGAACACGTTGCGAACCATAAAGATGGAACACAAGGTGTTCGTATAAACTCCTTTTGGTGACCCGTACGGGACTCGAACCCATGTTACCGCCGTGAAAGGGCGGTGTCTTAACCACTTGACCAACGGGCCTGGTAGCGGCAATCTGACTCGAACAGATGACAACACGGGTATGAACCGGGTGCTCTACCAACTGAGCTATGCCGCCATGTGGCTTTGCTGTGAAACAGCATAAATGATTATAGTAGAGTATTCCGATTTTGTCAAGCGTTTTTTCTCGCTTTTTGAAATTATTTTTCGCTCTGCGTTTCGTCCTTGAGGTAGAGCAGGTCGTGGCTGATCGGCTTGCAGAACAGCCGGCGGATCTGCGCCGGATCCTTCGTTTGGCCGAGGATCCACATCAGCTTCGCCAGCGCGGCCTCGGTGGTCATGTCGTAGGCCTCGAGCAGCAGCAGATCGTGCTTGAGATGGAAGCCGACGTCGTAGACGGCAAGATTGCTGCCCTCGTTCTGCACCTGCGTGGTCATGACGACGGTCTTGCCGCTCTCGACGGCGCGGCGGATGCCGTCGAAAAAGCCGCTGCCCTGATACGACGGCAGACCGCCGACGCCGTAGCTCTCGATGATGACGGCGTCGTTATGCGCCAGCAGATAGTCAAGCAGACCGCAGTCTGTGCCGGGAATGATCTTGAGAAGGCCGACGCGCGGGTCGAGCTTGCGGAAAAACCGAGGTGCAGGCAGGCACTCCGGCCGGATATATTCCATCAAAAAGCCGTTTTGCAGCACGGCCAGCAGCGGATAGTTGATGCTCGAGAAGGCCTGAAAGCTGGTCGTGCGGGTCTTGCGGGCGCGGGTGCCGAGAATGACGCGCCCGTTAAAGACGATCATCACGCCGCAGAGATCGGAGACGGCGCAGCGAAAGGCGTCGGCCAGATTGGTCTTGGAATCGGTGTTTTCAAACAGGATCGGCTTCTGTGCGCCGGTCAGGACGATCGGCTTGGGCGAGCACTGCACGAGATAAGACAGCGCGGCGGCGGTATAGGCCATGGTGTCGGTTCCGTGGGCAATGACGAAGCCGTCGTAGCGGTCAAAATTCCGCTCAATGGCGTCCTCGAGCAGCAGCCAGTGCTCGGGCGTGATGTTTGTCGAGTCGATGGAAAAAAGCTGCTCGCAGGTGACGTCGCACAGCGCGGCGATCTCCGGGACCTGCGCGACGAGCTGCTCGCTCGTGAGCGCCGGCGCAAGGCCGCTGCCTGTCATTTCCGAGGCGATCGTTCCGCCCGTTCCCAGCATCAAGACCCGTTTCATATCGTTCCCTCCGGTTCGGTTTCTACCCGATATTATAGCACATTTTCGCCGCCGAGCACAAGGGCGATTGACAAAATTTCATTTTCCGGTTAAAATAGAATGACGTGAGGTGATTCGATGTTATCCGTAGTGATCCCCGCATATTATGAAGAAGAGACCGTCCCGGCCGCCTCGAAGGAGATCGGCGCGGTGTTGACCGCAGCGGGCATCCCGCATGAGCTGATCTTCGTCGACGACGGCTCCAAGGATGCCACATGGGCGCGCATCCAAGCCGCCGCCGCAGAGGACAGCGCCGTGCGCGGCGTCCGCTTTTCGCGGAATTTCGGCAAGGAGGCCGCGATCTTCGCCGGCCTGCAGCACGCAAAGGGAGACTGCGTCGCCGTGATCGACTGCGACCTGCAGCACCCGCCGGAAAAGCTGGTCGAGATGTACCGCCTGTGGGAGCAGGGCTTTGAGGTCGTCGAGGGCGTCAAGGCCGACCGCGGGCAAGAGAGCGCCGCGCACCGTCTCTGCGCCAAGGCGTTTTATTCGCTCATCAGCCGAGCCACAAAAATCGACATGTCCCGTGCGTCGGATTTCAAGCTGCTCGACCGCAAGGCGGTCAACGTGATTTTGACCATGCGCGAGAAGCGGGCGTTTTTCCGCGCGCTGTCGTCGTGGGTCGGCTTCCGCACCTGCGAGGTGAGCTACGAGGTGCGCGAGCGCGCCGCCGGCAGCTCCAAGTGGTCGACATGGTCGCTCGTGAAATACGCCGTTTCCAACATCACGGCCTTCACCTCCGTCCCGCTGCATCTGGTCACGGTCATGGGCGCCGTTGCGCTGGTCGTCTCGGTCGTGATGGGCGTGATCGCCATTGTCCAGAAGATCATGGGCGTCGCCCTCGGCGGCTTCACGACCGTCATCATTCTGCTGCTCTTCCTCGGCAGCCTCATCATGCTCAGTCTCGGCATCATCGGCTACTACGTCGGCAATATCTATGAGGAGATCAAGGACCGTCCGCGCTACATCGTCGCGCAGACCTGCGGCGATACGCACTGAAAGGAGGAGGCTCATGCCCTCATTTACACGAAAAGCGATCAAGGAGTCCTTCCTGAAGCTGCTCAACGAGCGTCCGATCAGCCAGATCACGGTGCGCGACGTGGTGGAGGACTGCGGCATCAACCGCAATTCGTTTTATTACCACTATCAGGATCTTCAGGCGCTGGTCGTGGAGATCCTTCAGGAAAACACCGACCGCATTTTGGCCGAGGGGCTGCGCGAGCAGTCCGTGGAGGCCTGTCTCGACGTCGCGGTGGATTTCGCAATGAAAAACCGCCGCGCGGTGCTGCACATCTGCAATTCCGGCAGCCGCGAGACCTATGAGCGCGAGCTTTCGCGCATCTGTGACTACGCCAGCGAGAGCTTTTTCAAGCTGCGCTTCGGCGATGCGGCAAGCTCCGAGGAGGATCGGCAGGCGCTGGTCTTCCTGCTCAAGTGCGTGCTCTATGGCCTCATCATGGACTGGCTGAACGACTCCATGCGCTACGACATCCGCGCGCGCTACCATCGCATCTGCACCATGCTCAAGGAGATCCCGGTCGGCCGTCTGCCGCAGCAGCTTGCCAAGGCTGCGCAGGAAACGGGCTGAGCCGCAGTCTCCGGCCTTTATGGAACCTCTGAATCAATTGCAAGAGCGCTCGGCGGGTCTTGCGATTGATTCAGAGGTTTCTTAGACAAAAACGCCTCCGTGCCTAATTTTTCGGCGCGGAGGCGTTTTTGTCCGTTTTCAAAGCCGTCTCTCGGCATTACAATACACAGCGTGAGGTGAGTGATATGCGTTCTACCGTACCGATGCGCACCGCGAAGATCGGGTGCTATATCGTCTCTGCATTGCAGCTCGTGCTCGGCGTGATCCTGATTGCCGCGCCGGAGCTGAGCGCCAATGCGCTGTGCTATCTGCTCGGCGCGTGTCTGCTTGTGACCGGGATCGTGCGGATCATCGGTTATCTTTCCCGCGACCTGTACCGTCTGGCCTTCCAGTTTGACCTGTCCTTCGGCATTCTGACCGCTGCGCTGGGGCTGCTCCTGCTGCTGCGTCCAAAGGCCGTGATGAATCTGGTGCTTCTTGTGGCCGGGATTTTGGTGCTGACCGACGGTCTGTTCAAGATCCAGATCGCGCTCGACGCGCGCGGCTTCGGCATCCGCCGCTGGTGGCTGATCCTGATGGCCGCCGTGGCCGCGGGCGCCTTCGGCCTGCTGCTGATCCTCAGACCGGACACCAGCCTCGTGACCGCAATGATCCTGCTGGGCGTCGCGCTCGTGCTCGACGCGCTGCTGACCTTTGCCGCCATGCTGCTGCTGGTGAAAATCATCCGTCATCAACGTCCGGATGATATTATTGATGTAGAAGGAGAGGAAGTTGAATGAAATTCGGAAAAGCCGTAGTCAAGGCGCGTGTGCCGATCGTCATCGTCTCGCTGCTGCTGGCGGCGCTGTCGGTGCTCGGAATGCTGGGCACGCGCATCAACTACGACATGCTGACCTATCTGCCCAAGGACATGGAGACGTCCATCGGGCAGGAGATCCTGCTTGACGACTTTGGAAAGGGCGCGTTTTCCTTCGTGCTCGTCGAGGATATGCCGGACAAGGACGTCTCGGCGCTGAAGCAAAAGCTCGAGCAGGTCGATCACGTGGAGAGCGTGATCTGGTATGATTCGTTTGCGGATATTTCCGTCCCGAAGGAGCTGCTGCCCGGCGAGCTTTACGACGCCTTCAACAGCGGCGATACGACGATGCTCGCGGTGTTCTTTGACACCTCGACCTCGGCCGACGAGACGATGCAGGCCATTACGGACATCCGCTCGATCGCCGGCAAGCAATGCTTCATCTCCGGCATGTCGGCGCTCGTCACCGACCTGAAGGAGCTTTGCGAGCAGGAGGAGCCGATCTATGTGGCGATTGCCGTCGTGCTGGCGTGCGCGGCCATGATGCTGCTGCTCGACGGCTGGCTGGTGCCGTTCGTGTTCCTTGCCTGCATTGGCATCTCGATCCTCATAAACCTCGGCACGAACTACTTCATGGGCGAGATCTCCTATATCACCAAGGCGCTCTCGGCCGTGCTGCAGCTTGCCGTCACGATGGATTATTCCATCTTCCTCTGGCACAGCTACAACGAGCAGCGTGAGACACACGACGACCCCATGGAGGCCATGGCCGCCGCCATTCAGGAGACGCTGACCAGCGTGGTCGGCAGCTCCGTGACGACGATCGCGGGCTTCATCGCCCTGTGCTTCATGAGCTTCACGCTCGGCAGCGACCTCGGCATTGTCATGGCCAAGGGCGTGATGTTCGGCGTCATCGGCTGCGTCACAGTGCTCCCGTCGATGATCCTGCTGCTCAACAAGCCCCTGCAGCGCACGCGCCACAAATCCCTGATCCCGCGCATGGATCGCCTTTCCGGCTTTGTCTGCAAGCGCTTCTGGATCTTCCTCATCATCTTCGCGCTTCTGATCGCTCCGGCGTATTACGGCTACAGCAAGACCAACGACGAGGTCTACTACGACATGGGTCAGTGCTTGCCGGAGGATCTGCCCTTTGTCAAGGCAAACGAGAAGCTGAGCGAGGACTTCAGCATCTCCTCCACGCTGATGCTGCTCGTCAACGCCGACACGCCGCGCGAGCAGGTCAAGGCAATGGCTGACGAAATGGAGCAGGTCGACGGCGTGGCCTATGTGCTCGGCATGGATTCCCTGCTGGGCGAGCGCATCCCGGAGGAAATGATCCCCGCCTCGGTCAAGAACACGCTGCAAAGCGACAACTGGAAGCTGCTGCTGGTCAACTCGGAATACCATGCCGCCTCCGACGCCGTGAACCGTCAGATCGACACGCTCAACGGCATCCTCAAGCGCTATGACCCGGACGGGATGCTCATCGGCGAGGCGCCGTGCACGAAGGACATGATTGAAACCACCAACCACGATTTTCAGGTGGTCAACGCGATCTCCATTGTCGCGATCTTTCTCATCATCCTGCTCGTTGAAAAGAGCCTGACTCTGCCGTTCATCCTGATCGCAGTCATTGAGCTGGCCATCTTCATCAACCTCGGCCTGCCGCATTACTTCGGGCAGTCGCTGCCGTTCATCGCCCCGATCTGCATCAGCACGATCCAGCTCGGCGCAACGGTCGACTACGCGATCCTCATGACCACGCGCTACAAGGCCGAACGCAAACGCGGGAACGGCAAGCGCGATGCCGTCTGCACCGCGCTGACTGCTTCGATCCCCTCGATCCTCGTCAGCGGCTTGGGTCTGTTCGCTGCGACCTTCGGCGTCGCGGTCTATTCCGACATCGACATCATCAGCTCCATGTGTATGCTCATGGCGCGCGGCGCGATCGTCTCGATGCTCTGCGTCATCTTCTTCCTGCCGGCGCTTCTGCTGCTCTGCGACAGACCCGTCTGCGCCACCACGCTTGACCTGCGTAAAATTCGTAAATAGGAGGTAGCTTTTCCATGAAAAAGAAACTGAACCGTTCCGTTCTGCGTCTGGCAGCCTGCATTCTGGCCGTCGCCGTTCTGACCACAGCGGTCGGAGCGTTCGGCGCGGTGCGCAATACGTCCAAAAACGACGACGGCACGCCGGCCGAGTCGAAGAAGGACGAGATCGTCTACGTCTTCACCGACGCAGAGGGCAAGACCAAGAATATCCTTGTCAGCGACTGGCTGACCAACCCCCAGAAGAGCGCCACGCTCGCCGACCGCTCCGACCTCTCCGGGCTGGAGAACGTCAAGGGCGACGAGGGCTACACCGACAACGGCAGCGGCGCGCTGACGTGGCAGGCCGACGGCGAGGACATCTACTATCAGGGCACGACCGACCGGACGCCCGCCGTGTCGATCCAAGTCGAATACCTGCTCGACGGGCAGAAGCTCTCCGCCTCCGAGCTGGCGGGCAAGAGCGGCGTTGTGACCATCCGCTATCGTTACACGAACAACGAGACGCGTCAGGTCGAGATCGACGGCAAAAAAGAGACCGTCTGCGTTCCCTTTGCGGCGCTGACCGGCATGATGCTCGACAATGCGCACTTCCGCAACGTCACCGTGAGCAACGGCAAGCTCGTCAACGACGGGCAGCGCACCATCGTCGTCGGCTTCGCCCTGCCGGGCATGAACGACGCGCTCGACACCGAGCTGCTTCCCGACACCGTGGAGATCCAAGCCGACGTGACCGATTTCAAGCTCAGCACGACCATGACGCTCGTGACCAACGAGGTCTTCAGCTCGCTGGAGCTTGACAAGGCGGAGGATCTGAAGGCCGAGCTGACCGATGCGGTCGACCAGCTCTCCTCTGCGCTCGACGAGCTGATGGACGGCTCCTCGCAGCTCTATGACGGCCTGACGCAGCTTCTCGAAAAATCCGACACACTGGTCAGCGGCGTGAACGAGCTGAAGGACGGCTCTCAGGCGCTGGTCGACGGCACAAGCGCCCTGCAAACCGGCATGGCTCAGCTTCAGGACGGCGCAAATCAGCTCACTACGGGGCTGAATTACCTCGACACCCAGAGCAAGGCGCTCGTGGACGGCTCCACGCAGTTGTTCGACGCCGTGCTCGCCACCGCAAGCTCCCAGCTTGCCGCGGCCGGTGTGGAGGCGCCCGCGCTGACGCGGGATAACTACCGCGGCGTTCTCAACAGCGTTTCGGCGCAGCTCGACGAGAGCACCGTCCGCGAAATGGCGACCGCGCAGGCGCGCGCGCAGGTCGAGGCGGCTGTCCGCGCCAATTCCGCGACCATCCGCGCCTCCGTGACCGCGCAGGTGCAGGCGCAGGTGACCGCGAGCGTCATGCAGCAGATGGGGCTGGATGCCGCAACCATCACGCCGGAGCAGCAGGCGGCCGTCGACGCGGCAGTCGCGCAGATCATGGCCTCCGCCGAGACGCAGGCGCAGATCGACGCGGCCGTGGAATCCGCCATTCAGAGCATGATCGAAACGCAGATGCAGAGTGAATCCGTGCAGGCCAGCATTGAGGAGGCCGTTCAGAAGGCGGCCGCAGGCAGCGGCATGATCGCCAACCTGCTTGCGCAGCTCGATCAGGTCGCGGCCTTCTGCGACGGCGTGAGCCAGTACACCGGCGGCGTCGCCACAGCAAAGGCCGGCGCGAACACCCTGCTCAAAGGCACCGACACCCTTTCGGCCGGCATCGATCAGCTTGCCGGCGGCACGGGTCGGCTGAACCTCGGCCTCTCCCAGCTTCAGGGCGGCGTGCGTCAGCTTGTCGCAGGCGTCAGCAAGCTCAAGGACGGCCAGATGAAGCTGTCCGAAGGCCTGAAGCAGTTCAAGGAGGAAGGCATCGACAAGCTGACCGAGTCCGTCAACGGCGACCTGAGCACGCTCTACAGCCGCGTGAAGGCCATGCGCGACCTGTCGCAGGACTACCGTTCCTTCGGCGGCATCGCCGACGGCATGAACGGCACGGTGCGCTTCCTTTATCGCACGGACGCGATCGGCGACGCCGAATAAGCTTGTTTGAACCGGCGAAACGCCGTTCAAAAACCCATAACCCCCTCCTCCGCCGCCGCAAGAGTCAAGCTTGCGGCGGCACTTTTTTGCGCGAAAAAGGTTGACAGATATTCATTTCTGTGGGAAAATAGAAAAAATGGAAGCGCCGTTTCCGAGAGGGCGGGAGCTTCCGAGCTTCAGGAGGTATGACCATGTCCGAAATGCGAAAAATCACCTGTCCGCAGTGCGGCAATGCGCTGGATATCCCCGCCGAGCTGGAGGAGTTCTCCTGTCTCTACTGCGGCGCGCGCACGAAGCTCGCCGACCTGCTTCCCAAGCCCGCCGTGCAGGGGGATTATGAGCAGGAGCTGGCCTATCTCCGGCAGGAGCTTCCCAAAACCGTCGTTCGCTATCCGCAGCACTATATGAAGATCACCAAAAAGGAATACCCGAGCACCTATGCGGCTTACGAGGCCGAAAACGCCGACATCGTCGCCCATCTGGATCTGTGCGGCAGCTCTGCGCCGGAGGGCATCGAGGCCTGTATGCAGACCGTCTGCGAGGAATACCTCGACGCGCTCGATCGCCATATGGCGTCGGACAAGCGCTGGAAGCGCGGCCGCGCGAGCGTGCTGTTTCAGTATAAGCTTGTGCTGGCGCTGTTCCTCTGCCCAATGGTCAAGCGTCTGGGGCTGCAAACGGCCGAGCCGTTCTGCACTGCGCTGCTCGAGCAGTGGCTGCGCCGCTATCCGAAGGAGAAATGGCTGCCCGGCGACTATGACGTGCTGATGGACGGCTTCCGCAAGCGCAAATGGTGCTTCATCACCACCGCGGCCTGCCGCTATGAGCACCGGAGCGACGACTGCGCCGAGCTGACCTGCCTGCGCGGCTTCCGCGACGGCTGGCTCTCCGAGAGCGAGGGCGGCCGCGCGCTGATCGAGGAATATTACGAGATCGCTCCGACGCTCGTCGCCTGCATCGACTTCTGCGACGCACCGGAGGTGCAGTATCCGCGCCTGCAGGAGCAGTTCCTGCTGCCGTGCTGCAGAGCCATCGACGAGGGGCGCTTTGAGGACTGCCGCGCGATGTACACCGAAATGGTGCAGTTTCTGAAAAAAACATATCTGCAAAGCTGACCGGCGCGCTGCGCCGTGTCGATCTGCGGCCAAATGAAGACGGGGCGGCAGCAAGCGATGCTTGCTGCCGCCCTGTTTGATGCCGACGGACGGGTTTTTGTTCCGTTAGATTACGGGCGGACATCCTCCGCCTTGGTCTTGCGGCCCGGCTTGATCTTGATCTCGCCCTTGGAGATCGCGGAGACCGGGCAGACCAGCGCGCAGAGGTGACAGCCGACGCATTTTTCGGTGTTGCAGTGCGGCTTGCGGGTCTCCTCGTCCCATTCCATGGCCTGATGCGCGCCGTCGTAGCAGGAAATGTAGCAGCGGCCGCAGCCGAGGCACTTGTCCTCGTCGATCTTCGGATAGACGATGTAGTCGCGGTTCAGCTCCTCGGCGGGGATGATGTTCGCGTTCGCGCGGCCGACCAGCTCCTCGAGACGGTCGACGCCCTGCTCGGCCATGTAGTGCATAAGGCCGTTCTTCATGTCCTCCACGACGCGGTAGCCGTATTGCATGCAGGAGGTGGTCATTTGCAGCGTGGTCGCGCCCATGAGAATGAATTCCGCAGCGTCCTCCCACGTTTCAATGCCTCCGATGCCGGAGATCGGCAGATCCTTCAGGCGCGGGTCGGAGCGCATCTGCTGCAGGAAGCGCAGCGCAATGGGCTTGACGGCCTTGCCGGAATAGCCCGAGATCGAGGACTTTCCGTCGACGATCGGCATACCGATATAGCGGTTCAGATCGACGTTGCAGACGCTCTTGACCGTGTTGATCGCGGCGATGCCGTCCGCGCCGCCCTCCAGGCTGGCCAGCGCGACCGGAACCATATCCGTGACGTTCGGGGTCATCTTCGCGAGGATGGGCAGCTTGCTGCCGCGGCGCACCGCCTGACAATACTTGCGGCAAAGCTCCGGACTGGTGCCGACGTCGCTGCCCATGGCGTGCGAGGTCATCTGCGGGCAGGAGAAGTTCAGCTCGAGCATATCCGCGCCGGCCTCCGTGACCAGCCGCGCCAGCTCCTCCCACGTCTGCTCGTCGTTGCCCATGATCGAGGCGATGAGCACCTTGTCCGGGAACTCCGCCTTCAGGCGGCGCAGGTCGGCCAGGTTCTCCTCAAGCGGATGCTCGGCGATCTGCTCCATGTTTTTGAAGCCGACGAAGCTCGTGGACTCCTTGTCCAGCTTGTCGAAGCGCGGCGAGACCTCGTCGATGAAGTAGCTCTTCGGGCCGATGGTCTTGAACACCACGCCGCCGAAGCCGGTCTCGTAGGCCTTTTTGCACATGTCGTAGCAGTTGCCGACCGGGGAGGAGGACAGGCAGAAGGGGTTTTCAAATTTTACGCCCAGAAAATTGACGGAAAGATCTTTTTTCACCATGATTAGTTTCCTCCCAGATAGGCATGGATGTAGGCCGCGGCGAGCTTCGCGCTCTTGACCGCGCCGACCACGCTCTTTTCTTCGTTCTTGGAAATGTCGCCCACAACAAACACGTTGCTCGCGCCGACGCGGAATTTCTCGCTGTCGGCCTCGTTGCGGGTGAAGCTCAGCCCGAGCCCCTCGGCCTCGAGCGTCTGGCCGACGGCAAGGATGATCTTGTCGGCCGTGAAGGTGACGGTGCTGCGGAGCTTGCGGTGCTCGAAGGTGACGGTCTTGCCGTCGACCTTGGTGGGGATGTAGCCGTCGTAGATGGAGACGTTCTCGGCGCGCGCGCCTGCAAGCTCCTTCTCACTGGCCTTGAATTCGCAGAATTCCTCGTAGACAATAGAAGTGACGTTCCTCGCGCCAAGCAGCTTCAGCGAGGTGCAGACGTCCATCGACACGTCGCCGCCGCCGACGACCAGCACATTCTG
>OIYX01000213.1_pt1 | contig 20942 bp, 19 predicted proteins | sample 1588431 | NCBI WGS metagenome assembly OIYX01 (sample SAMN03283241) | human gut metagenome | biome: human-associated habitat; material: feces | host: Homo sapiens | place: Peru | collected 2012
TGGAACTACCTTGTCAAACCGGTCAACTGATGCAACTAATTTTTTACACATTACTTAACCAATGAAGCTCTCCCCGAAAATATCAATAATAATCCCTGTGTATAATTGCGAGAAGTATCTTCACCGTTGCCTCGACAGCATATTGGTACAAACATTCCGCGACTGGGAATGCATACTGATTGATGACGGTTCAACAGACCTATCCGGTAAGATTCTTGATGACTATACTGAAAAAGATCAACGATTCATAGTATTCCATAAAGTCAATGGTGGTGTCAGTTCCGCAAGAAACATCGGTTTAGATGTTTCAACTGGAGAATATGTGACCTTTATGGACGCTGATGACTTGTGGGCTAGTCCGCTATGTCTTGAAGAATCAATAGCAAAGGCAATAAAGACAAATGTAGATATTGTTAGATTTGATTATAAGGTTATTGATGAGAACGACAATGTCCTTTTCTCTTCTGAATTGATTAAGTACAGAGAACCTTTTTCTAATCAAAAAATACCGAATGATCTTTTTTTCAGTCAAATTGTAAGGGGAGAGTTTTTTTGCTGGTTGCTCCTTATTAGAAAAACAGTTATTGGAGATATTAGATTCAATGTAGGGCAGGTTTTTCTAGAGGATATGGACTTTATCGCCCGTTTGATGTTCAAGGTAAACAGTTGTTATTACATCCCCAAGGATTATTATGCCTACCGGAAGCGCGATAATTCCGCATCTAAAGGAGGTCTTAAAATCATTGAAGATTCATTTAACATGTGCTATGCCTTTCACCGCTACGCCTCATCCGCTGATAATATAAAACTAAAAGAGAAGTACATTTGGTATTCAATCATGATGTATGTTTGGACATTAAAGTCCATATCCTATAACGACTTCATTATGCCGCGAAAAGAGGTCTTAAAGAGTATCGACATCAATAAGATACGCAAAGACATCCTAAGATGGAAGAAAGAATCTTACGAAAATATACCCTACCCTCTCATGGCATTGATACCATCAAAAACCGCATCATTGATCTTTGCTTTAAGATGTCAAATTAGTAAAATAGTTCACAGAAAATAACACATCTATGGAATACACCGCTGTTATTCGCACACTTGGTAAAGCCGGAGAGAAGTACCAATGTCTGCTTGATTCCTTGGTTAACCAGACCATCAAGCCATCCAGAATTATTGTTTATATTGCGGAAGGTTACCCTATCCCCAAAGAAACAGTAGGAGTCGAAGAATATGTCTATGTAAAAAAAGGAATGGTTGCCCAAAGAGCATTAGAATATAACGAAGTCTCAACCAAATATATCCTATTCCTTGATGATGATGTCTATCTCCCAAGAAAAGGAGTTGAAACAATGTTTGATGCTTTAATCACTTATAATGCCGATGTGATCTCACCTGACGTATTCCATAATTCGGAAAGGCCCATACATAATAGAATCATTATGACATTATCAGGAAGAATGAGATCCAGAAAAGACGATAGAAAATGGGCTTATAAAGTAATGAGAACCGCCGGTTATTCCTATAATGTTCATCCTTCGAAGGATGTTTATCTCTCCCAAACTAATGCTGGTGCTTGTTTCTTCTGCTCAAAAAACGCTTTTTTATCTGTTAATTTTCGTGATGAAGTTTGGCTGGATCGGCAAGAATATGCATTAGGCGAGGATCAAATCATGTTCTACAAAATGCACTTAAATGGTTTAAAACAATTAACTATTTTTAATAGCGGAATTGAACACCTTGATGCAGGTTTGAACCGCAAGCCGGAAAAAGAAAAAAGCATGATTAAAGCCGACTTTTTCTTTAAAACCATTTTTTGGCATAGGTTTATTTATTCACCCGAAAAAGCTCCAATTATGAGAATTTATGATTGTATTTGTATTGGCTATGCATTTTGCTTCTCAATCATTTCCTCTATAGTCAAATGTAGATTCGATATTCTAAAGATAAAATACTCTGCCATAAAAGACGGTATTACTTTTATAAAGAGCGAGGAATATCGGAACTTACCAATAATCTAAAGATACTATATCTATGTACAGAAATAGACCAAAGAAAAAAGCCTTCGTATCTGGTTGTTATGACTTGCTTCATAGTGGCCACGTTGAATTCTTCAAAGAAGCATCCGCTTACGGCGATTTGTACGTTGGAATAGGTTCCGATGCAACAATTCTCGATTATAAGCATCATAAAGCCGTATATAGTGAACAGGAACGCTTATTTATGGTCAAAGCAATCCGATATGTTAAAGATGCATATATTAATCAAGGTCACGGAATAATGGATTTTATTCCTACTGTCAAAGAAATACAGCCTGATGTTTTTGTTGTTAATGAAGATGGTTCTAATGAAGATAAACGAAAATTCTGCGAAGACAATGGGATAGAATATATCGTATTAAGAAGACAACCCTCAAACGGACTTGTAGCAAGATCAAGTACAGAATTAAAAAAAACAAAATCGACGATTCCAACCCGCCTGGACATTGCGGGAACATGGATAGACCAACCATTTGTTTCTTGCTTGGCTCCAGGATGGGCTATTACGATTTCTCTTGAGCCAACTTTTGAGATTAGGGAGCGTTGTGGACTATCAACATCAACTCGCAAGGCTATTCAAAAAATATGGCCATACCAGTTGCCGAATATGGATCCTGAAATGCTTGCCAAACTCGTATTCTGTTTTGAAAACGACCCGGAGCGATCTGATGGAGTAATTTCCGGAGCACAAGATTCAATAGGAATCTGTTTTCCAGGACTAGTCAGACACTATTACGACCAGCGATTTTGGCCGACTAAATTTGAAATTTGTAACGAAGAGTCCATTCTTTCATGGCTTGAAGATCATATCTGCCTCATACCAATGTTCCCACGCAGACCTGGTTGCTCAGTCGTGAAAGACAAAAGTATCACATTGCAAAAAGTCAAAGATTTAGCCAATGCGTCTGACTCCTGCTGGAATGCAATCCTAAATAGGAATCTTATTCAATTCGCAGACGCATATAAAGCTTCATTTTATGCCCAGGTATCTATGTTCCCCGGAATGATCAATCCAACAGGTGGCAAATCACAAACCGCTGAGGGTAGATTTATGCCAACAATTCATGATTACATAAAAAAGTATTCCTCCATGCCAGGAGTTCTAGCTTGGAAAATGCCGGGAGCGGGAGGAGGAGGATATTTGGCTCTCGTGTGCACTTCTCGGCACACATTTCCGGAGGGCGCAATTGAAATAACAATACGCAGAGGCGGAATGTAATTGCTGTAGTCCTAACGAAAACTATTAATAAATAACTCTTGATGAAAGAGAACCTTAGTATTAAGCTAAAGTATCCATATTAATTATGAATATAGTTCCGATTGCTTTTGCTTTTGATAATTGCTGGACAACTCCAGCATGTGTTTGCCTATCTTCATTAATGATGAATGCTCTAGAATCAACTTTCTATGACATATTCATTATCCACTCAAAAACGGAGGTCTTAGATAAAGAAAGATTAGGCATCATTCCCAAACATTTCAAGAATTGTATAATTAATTACATTGAAATAGACAATTCTTTTGATAAGTCATTTGAGATTCGAGGCATAACAACAACCACGTACTATAGATTACTAATACCACATCTTATTACAAAATACGATAAGATTATATACTCCGACGTAGATGTCATCTTTCGTGAGGATCTGTACGAGATTTTCAACTCAACGGACTTATCTAACAACTATATTGCCGGGGTAAATTCATTATCCCATCTAATCCCGGACTTGAAAAAATACTACGAAAGTCAACTCAAACTCAATCCGCATAGTACGATATATGCTGGGAATATTATACTAAACAGTAAAGCTTTGAGGGAAAACGGCATAATGGATGTTTTTGTCGAGATGGCAAAGAGAAAATATCGCTTTCAAGATATGGACATCATTAATATTGTTTGCTCTGGAAAAATTAAATATATCAGTCCTTCTTTTTGCGTCACAACATATTTTTCCGATCTTTATATAAACAACAAAAAGGAATTGCTAAAGTTCTGGGATGAAGAAGAACTAGATAAAGCCTTTGATTCTGGGATAGTCCATTACAATGGCCAAAAACCATGGAAAGGGTATTGTATCAATTTTGATATCTGGTGGGAGTACTACCGAAAAAGTCCATATTTCGACACCACTTATTACTACAATTTTTTCTATAATAAAATGAACGATTATGATACCCTATCCTTATGGAAACGAGTAAAAATTTTAGGAAGATACTTTCTACATAGACCGTCAAAATGAAAGAACGACTACTCTATTTGGATGCATTAAGAGGGTTCGCCATATTATTAGTGATAACGGGACACCTTATTCAGTACAACTATACATCCTCTATAAATAATAGTTTGTTCAACATTATTTATAGCTTTCACATGCCATTATTCTTTTTCCTCAGCGGTTGTACTGATGCCATTAAAGATAATGCCGGAAAAACAATCAGCAGTTTTAAGTCGTTAATCAATTTCATTATTAAGAAATTTCTGACGCTAATTATTCCTTCGATTACTTGGACTGTTATTATCAGCAACTGTTTCTCAACTATTAATCTTAATTTGAATAGGATTTCCGGCTTTTGGTTTCTAAACACTCTATTTGTTATCTATTGTATCTGGGGAGTATTCTCATATATAAAACATATTACTCAGAAAAGCTGGATACCCATCACCGTGTTGATTAGTGGCATCTCAGTACTTTTAATATTAGGAGTGAAAAGGATTTCGTTGATGTATTTATCAATCTTTATTATAGGCTTCTATTACCATAAAATAAGGCATTCTATGCCATTCCCTGACAGAATCAATTCCATCCTATTAATAACCTTTTTTCTAACAGTTGGATATTTTAAATATGGACAAACTTCTGCCGGTGATGCAAATAGGATCTTGATGGAGTTCCCGTTGTCAATTATGGCTTCAATAGTCCTATATAATTCATTTTTACATCTTTCTATAAACAAGGGACATCTTTTCCATATATTATCAGAGATCGGAAAATATTCATTAGGAATATATCTTTGTCAATTCCACTTTTGTAGTATCCCTTGGATAAAAGATATGGAGTGCTCCTTTAGTCTCATCGGTCAATTCTGTATACTGATGTTTATCGCTATGCTTATTGCTGGTTGCTGCATTATAATAGAGAGATTCATTGAATCGTTCCCTTTTGTAAATGCAATTATGTATGGAAAATGGTCTGAAATGAATCATAAATGAAAGCGATTGTTAACATGGCCTGTGGACTAGCCAACCGAATGTTCCAATACAGTTATTATCTATATTTGAAAAAACTCGACTGGGATGTATCTATAGACTATACCAGAAAAGCAAGCCTGCCTCATGAACATGTAGATTGGGATAGAATCTTCCCCTTCGCTCCGCTAACGGAGGCTTCTAGTTTGAAAGTTTTACTTCTTGGTGGAGGAAGTAGTATTGTCTCAAAGTTTCGACGTCATTATCTGCGTCATACTACTAGAGTAATCAATATGCCTTCTGCATTTTCTGCCGACCTACCATATTATGATAATAGTTATCTCATCGGTGTTTTTCAAAATGCAAAAATGGTTGAGAGTATAAGCGACGAGGTTCGCAATGCGTTCATGTTCAATCCTTTCACAGACGAAGATAATTTATCACTTGAGAATAAGCTAATAAATACACCTTCTGTTGGCATCCATGTAAGGAAAGGAGAGGATTACCGCAATAGAGTTTGGTATCAAAATACTTGCCCGCTAAGCTACTATATGGAAGCAATCAAACTAATCCGTAAATTGGTTAAAAATCCGCAATTCTTTGTGTTCACCGATAATCCACAATGGGTAAAGGAGTCTTTTCAAGGTATTGAATACACAATGATATTAAACAACCCAAAAGTAGGTTGGGGGAGCCACTATGATATGCAATTAATGAGTTACTGTCATCACAATATCATCTCAAACAGCACCTATAGTTGGTGGGGAGCATTTCTAAATCATAATTCAGAAAAAATTGTTATTTGCCCTAACGCTTGGTTTAACCCCAATAGCTGCAACGATTGGACATCGAAGGATGTATTGTGTGACAATTGGATTACACTTTAACACATTTATCAAATGGCTGAAATATCTGTCATAATCCCTATTTACGGAGTAGAGCGATTCATTGAGCGATGCGTTAAATCCTTAATGGAGCAATCGTTCGATGATGTCGAATATATCTTTGTCAATGACTCTACTAAAGATAAGAGCATGGATATACTATTGGCAGTCTTGAACAGATATCCACAAAAAAAAGATCAAATTATTATTAAAGAACATGCGCAAAACTTAGGACTCCCAGCAGCTAGAAACACAGGTCTTTCTGTAGCATCTGGAAAGTACATATTTCATTGTGACAGTGACGACTTCGTAGATCCCACTATGCTTGAGGAATTATATTACGAGGCAAAAAAGAACGATGCTGACATTATTTGGTGTGACTGGTATCTTACATTCTCGCACAATGAACGGTATATGAAGCAACCTAACTATACGGACCCCGAGGATGCTCTAAGAGGAATTCTATGCGGAACAATGAAATACAATGTCTGGAATAAATTAATAAAAAGAGAATTATACTCGAGGAATAATATCAGATTCCCATCGGGATATGGGATGGGCGAGGATATGGCAATCATAAAACTATTCGCTTGTGCCAATAAGATAGCATATGTTCCAAAAGCCTTTTACCATTATATTAAAACTAACGCTAATGCATTCAGTCAAACATATTCCGAACGTCATTTAATCGATCTGAGGCATAATACTGATGACACGATCAGCTATTTGCATAGTATATTTGGAGATAAAGTGGAAGCAGAAATTGCTTTTTTTAAACTCGCGACTAAATATTCTTTTCTTATCAGCAACGGAGAAAAAAAGTGGTATGAGTTGTGGAATAGTTGGTATCCAGAATCCAATAAATATATCTTGTCTAACAAACATGTGTCGATTAGATGTAGAATAGTTCAATGGTGCGCTTGGAATAAACTCTATTTATTTGTGAGGTTGCATTATCTAATAGTGAGTAAGATATATTACGGAATAATATATAAATAGTGAAATTACATGGTATATTTCATATTAGAAGTAATAATAACCTTTATTACTAGTTTTTACTTTTTCCCTTTCGAGTTCAAGTTCCTTCCTGGAGTAAACACAAAAATGATACTAGCAGGAATGGGTCTTGTCCTCTGTGGAATTAATTTAGGCCGAGGAAGGAAAGCCGAATTTGATAAGTCATTCTTAACCTTATCGATTTGGGCCATCGCGATTTCGTTTATAAGTTATTTTTCTACCGTCATAAATAGCACGATAGACCCATCCTATACTTCATACATTATATCAATGTGGGTATGGTTGGGTGGTGCGTATTTTGTCATTAAATCAATTGAGTCGGTACATAAAAGAGTCTCTGTTGAGTTAATTTGCCACTATCTTATCGCTGTTTGTACATTTCAATGTATCTTAGCATTCTCAATGGGACAGATTCCTTCATTGAAAGCATTCATTGATGGATTTCTTGGGAGCGAAGGTTTTATGGGAAGAGTTGAAGGACGGCTCTACGGGCTTGGTGCGAGTCTCGATGTAGCAGGAATCAAATTCTCTGCTATACTCGTAACTATCGCATATCTGGCATACCAAGGTTGCGATAGACATAAAACTAGAACTATATGCTATATAATGGCTTTTCTAATAATCTCTGTAGTAGGTAATATGATAGGCAGGTCAACTACTATCGGTATTATTGTTTCATTAGTTTTTTGGACAGCATACCCTATACTATTTAGAAATACTGATAAAACTAATATTAAACATCTATGGATATGTTTAATATCTACACTACTAGTAATTATACCGATAATAATATATCAATACAATACAAACATTATAATTCGTAATAATCTACGTTTTGGGTTTGAGGGTTTTTTCTCTTTAGCGGAGAAAGGCAGATGGGAAGTAAATTCTACTGACATTTTAGTAAAACATATGTACGTCTTCCCAGATAATCTTAAAACCTGGCTTATAGGTGATGGATATATGGCTAATCCTGACACTGTTGACCCTTTCTACACGGGGAAAGCATACCATGGGTTTTACAAAGGAACAGATGTTGGCTATATTAGATTCATTTTCTACTTTGGAATACTTGGATTACTGATGATGATTGTATATATGGCTAAAGTTTGTCAGCTATGTATTAATAAATATCCCAACCACTATCTTCTATTCTTGATGGTTCTCTTCGTCAACTATATTGTTTGGTTCAAAGTATCCACAGATCTATTTGTGTATTTTGCCTTATTTCTATGCATTCATAATAATAAGGATGAGTGTTTTTCAACAATCAATATCAAAGGATCTACTTCTCCGGCAGCGGAATCGTCTTACGGAACAAGCGAAAGATTGGAAGGCTGGAAATAAAAAAAGAATCCAACGAATGAAAATCATCTACTGCATGTGCTCACTGTACAACCCTGGCGGGATGGAGAGGGTGCTGCTGAATAAGGTTCGATACCTCAAGGAACGGATGGGATGGGACGTGGCGGTTGTGACAACTGATCAGCATGGCAAACCCACGTTTTACCCCTTCCCGGATGGGGTAAGAATCATTGATCTCGGGGTCAACTATACGGATGACAACGGGAAGAATCCTGTTGTCAAGACGATCGGGTACCTCTGGCGCAGGAGGAAGCACAGGAAGGCTCTGACGGAGCTGTTGCTCAAGGAGAGGCCAGACATCGTGGACTCGCTCTACCCTTCCGAATCATCATTCATCCCATCAATCAAGGATGGCAGTAAGAAGGTGTTGGAACTGCACTTTAACAAGTACTTCAGGCTTCAGTACGGAAGGCACGGACTGTTGGGACTGTCAGATCGGCTGAGGACAAGACAGGATGAGAAGATTGTGCGGAAGTTTGACTCGTTTGTCGTGCTGACGGAAGAAGACAAAGGCTATTGGGGCGAACTACCTAACATTGAGACGATTCCAAATGCGGCAATCACAACGGAAGCCTCCCGATCAGACTGCACGGCCCACAGAGTCATCGCTGTGGGCAGACTCGACTACCAGAAAGGGTTTGACCGGTTGATCGAGGCTTGGAGCATCGTCAAAGAGGACTCTGAATATTCCGACTGGCAATTAGACATATTCGGTCAAGGCGAGTGGAAGGATATGCTCGAAAGGATGATTCAAGAGAAGGGGCTTGCTGGGAGCGCGCACATCAACAGACCAACGAATGACATTTGGAATGAATATGCCAGAAGTTCAATGTTGGTTATGAGTTCGCATTTTGAGGGACTGCCGATGGTGCTGATCGAGGCAATGACTTGCGGCCTGCCTGCGGTGACGTTCGACTTCAAGTGCGGCCCTAAAGACATCATCGAAGATGGCAAGAATGGTCTTTTGGTTCCAGAAGGTAATGTCCAGGCTCTTGCCGAAGCGATGAAAAGGCTGATGTACGATGAACCTCTGCGCCGCAGGATGGGAACCGAAGCGTTGAAAATCAAGGAGAAATATTCAGAAGATGCCGTGATGAGCCGATGGATTCAACTGTTCAAAAGGCTTACCTTAAAATAGAAATTTGTCACAGATAATTTTTATTCTTACTTTTACAAGAATAACATAAACTGTAAAATAGGTGAATATGTTAAGCAAAAGTTTGAAAATACAGCATTTCGGACCAATCTGCAACGGATATATGGATAATGACGGGTATTTGCCCATCAATAAAATCACCGTCCTTTGTGGTCCTCAGGCTGTTGGGAAGAGTAGCATCGCAAAATTGTTCGCCACCTTTTCCTGGTTGGAAAAAGCTCTTGTCCGTGGAGACTTTTCGATAGCGTATCTGACGAAGTACAACCGTTTCGCCAAAACTTTTTGCTCTTACCAAAGCATTCAAGACTATTTCAAGGATAACACATTCCTGCATTATATAGGATCCGCATTTGAATTTATTTATGAAAACAAGAAACTCAGAGTAAAGACTTGTGCAGGATCCGCCTACGAACGCCCTCAGATCTCATATATTCCTGCGGAAAGAAATCTTCTGAGTGTGATTGAGGATGCCGAGAACGTCAAAAGGCTTCCTCAGTCTTTGGCCTCTATGCTTGGTGTTTACACCACTGCTTGCAGGAATATGAAATCAGACCTGACACTTCCTATAAATCAGGCAAAATTTCATTATGACGCGTTGAACAAACGCTCATATATTCAGTCTATTGACTACAAGGTCAAACTTAATGAAGCTTCAAGCGGAATGCAGTCTCTGACCCCTATGTACGTTGTCTTGGACTACCTCTCAAAGGTTGTAACAAAGACAATTCAAGTTCAGCAGAGCGACAAGAGCCTGAAAGAGAAAGAATTGATTCAAAAAAGAGTATCCGAGATTCTAAAAGATGATTCTTTGGATCCTGAGGTTCGCCGTCTTTTGTTGGAACAAACCGCCGACACGTCCAACAAATACCTCCTTAGCATAGTGGAAGAACCCGAAGAGAATCTGTTCCCGACCTCACAGCGTGAAATCCTGAATTCACTTCTATCTTTCAGTTCTGTTGGAAATAATGAACTACTGATTACCACTCATAGTCCATATATTCTTAACTACTTGGCTTTGGCTATTAAGGCAGGAAATGTCGCAAGAATGACCAGTGATTCAAAACTAACATCAAGGCTTGATTCCATAGTTCCAAAGGCAGCGCAAGTCAGAGGAGAGTATGTATCCGTTTATCAAATCAACGAGTTGGGGGATATTTTGTCATTGCCATCCTTTGACGGAATGCCATCAGATGATAATTACCTCAACAATACTCTTGCGGAATGCAATGATCTGTTTAATGAATTATTAGATGTGGAAGAGCTATGCAAAGAGTGAATTTCTTGGCAAAAGAATATAGACTTGAACCGGTGAGAAATGAGGAGATGATTGGTATATGCGATCCTGAGGGCGAAAGACCTGCATATTCCACATCTGATAAAAATTCTCCTGACAAATGGGTAGCTACCATAAAGAATACGGGGAATGAGAACATTCAATTCATTCCCGTAGACAAAAATATTGTGTACTACCGAGATGACGGACAGAAAGAATCTTCGTGTGATGGAATGATTCTATACAACGATGACAGCAGTATTTGCTTTGTTGAACTAAAAGATGTCAGGACTTCCGGATGGATCTCTGATGCTATAGATCAGTTAAAGGAAACGATCAAAGTGTTCAACAAAAATCACGACTATCACAATTTTTCCGACAGAACTGCTTATGCGGCCAATTGCTGTCACCCAAACTTTCAAACCTCCTGTCGCGAGCAGCTGCAGGAATTCAGAAGCCAAACCCATTTTCGTCTTGCCCCTCAGGCAACTATTGAAATAAAATCATTCGGTAATTCAATCATTTGATAGCAAAATGCCGAAGTTGTTACAGATAAATCCGGTACTGAGGATGAACACCTCGACGGGTAGGATAATGCAGGAGATTGGGGATGTCGCCATGTCCGCCGGATGGGAGTCTTTTGTGGCCTACAGTAAGGGACGGGACGGAATGCGGGAAAGCACTTCAAAGACTGTCCCGGTGGGCAATCGTTTCAGTGTGGCTGTGCACGGATTGGGGACAAGGTTGTTTGACAGGCACGGGCTTGCTTCCAACGGAGCGACCAAGGCTTTCATCAAGAAGATTGAGGAGATTGATCCGGACATCATCCACATCCACAACATTCACGGTTACTTTCTTAATTACCAGATTCTGTTCGATTATCTTAGCAGAGCCAGTAAACCTGTGATCTGGACAATCCACGACTGCTGGCTTTACACAGGACATTGTTATTATTATACTTCAGCCGGATGCGACCGCTGGAAGACCGGATGCGGACATTGCCCGCAAAAGCGGCAGTTTCCGGCCAGTCTTGTCTTTGACAGGTCGGCACAGAATTTCAAGGACAAGGCCAAGGCCTTTTGTTCAATGCCGAAAGATCTTATGACAATTGTCCCGGTGTCCGAGTGGATGAGAGACGAAATGAGTGAATCTTTCCTCAAAGATTATCGCTTCAGAGTTATTCACAACGGAATAGACACCAGCATATTCATACCGCAGAAGTCGGACATGACAATCCGGGAAAAGTATGGCGCCGGCAGCCGAAAGATCATTCTTGGCCTTGCGAGCATCTGGTGCCGGGAGAAAGGTTGGGATGATTTTATCGCTCTTTCAAAAGCGCTTCGTGATGACGAGGTGATAGTGATGGTAGGTGTCAAACCAGACAAGGCGAAGTCACTCCCGGCAAACATCATACCGATCGCAAGGACGGAGAATGTCCGGGAACTTGCGGAACTATACTCTGCGGCGGAGGTGTTCGTGAATCCTACGTGGCAGGATAACTACCCCACCGTCAATCTGGAGGCGATTGCCTGCGGCACTCCCGTGATCACTTACAACACTGGCGGCAGCATCGAGTCTGTCACTCCAGCAACCGGCATCGTCATCCCGCAGGGTGACATCAGCGCGCTGCGGCAAGCAATCTCACTCATTGAGGCTGACGGCAAATCTCGCTACACGACTCCTTGCCGTGAATATGCCCTCGCCCACTTCCGTAAGGAGGACCGCTATGCGGATTACATCAGGCTTTATGACGAACTTGTAGGTAGATAATATCGACTCATCGACGGGCTCAAGGATCGAAGGCGGGGGTCTCAGGAGCAAATCTGGCGGTTTGGCGCACGGGAGGGGGCTGGATGAGGGTCTCGGGAGCAAATCTGGCGGTTTGGCGCACGGGAGCGGCGCGGTGGAGGCCCTCGTGAGCAAACAAGGCGGTTTGGCGCACGGGAGGAGGCTGGATGAGGGTCTCGGGAGCAAATCTGGCGGTTTGGCGCACGGGAGGAGGCTTTTCGAGCGCTACGGGCTCCACTATATGCTACTAGGGGTGTGGCAAGCGAAGAATGTGAGTGCAGAAAAATAGGCTCGCCGACCGAAGGAGCGGCGGGGCAACCGAAGGAGCGGCAGGGCAACCGAAGGAGCGGCAGGGAGGCCCCCAAAGGGGTTTGCGGCCAAAGAAGGGGTTTAGGTGCTTTGGGGCTGAAGTGATTATTCAATAGTACATAGAACCGGAAATGAAAATACTACAATTGGGGAAGTTCTACCCTGTACTGGGCGGAGTGGAGAAGGTGATGTTTGATCTGACTGTGGGACTTTCGGAGGAGGGGCTTTCGGAGGAGGGGCTCTCGAAGGAAGGACTCTCGGAAGCGGGACTCTCGGAGACGGGGCTCTCGAAGGAAGGACTTTCGGAGACGGGGCTTTCGGAGGAGGGGCTTTCGGAGGAGGGGGTGGAGTGCGATATGATGTGCGCGGGAAGCGACGGGAGGGGGACGGAGGTCATCCGGCTTAATCCGCACGGGCGGATACTCTGCCACAGGACTTTGATCGAGGCGGCCAAAACCACGATCGCGCCGTCGATGGTCACGCGGCTCAGGCGGATCGCCAAGGACTATGACATCATCCACATCCATCATCCGGACCCGATGGCGGCGATGGCGCTCAGGCTGTCGGGCTACAAAGGGAAGGTGGTGCTTCACTGGCACAGCGACATACTCTCGCAAAAAGCGCTTTTGAGATTCTATCTGCCGATTCAGAATTGGCTCATCAAAAGAGCCGACACCATCGTGGGGACGACTCCTGTCTACCTTGCGGAATCACCTTACCTTCAGGGAGTACAGGAGAAATGCCGCTGCATCCCGATCGGAATCGAGCCGGTCATCAGCGACAGCGCGAGAGAGCAGGAGATCAGGAATGAATATTCCGGGCGGCGGATCATCTTCTCGCTCGGGAGGCTTGTGGAATACAAGGGGTACCGCTATCTGATCGAGGCGGCAAAGTACCTCGACGACAGTTTCATGATCCTGATAGGAGGTGGAGGCCCGCTGCGGGAGAGCCTCCAGAGAGAGATCGACGAGCTTGGCGTCGGAAGCCGGGTCAAACTGCTGGGCAAGGTTCCGCAGGAAGACCTGGCATCCTACTACGGAGCCTGCGAACTGTTCTGCATGAGCAGCGTGATGAAGACGGAGGCTTTCGGAATAGTCCAGATCGAGGCGATGTCAGCAGGAAGACCGGTGATCGCCACAAAGATTCCGGAATCAGGAGTCTCCTGGGTAAACGAGGACGGGGTCTCGGGAATAAACGTCGCACCACGGGACAGCAAGGCCATCGCAGAGGCGATCCTCACCATCACAGACAACGAGGCGACGTGGAAAAAGTTCAGCGCGGGGGCGGCAAAACGCTTCGCGGAGAACTTCACAAAAGAAAAAATGATCTCAAGATGCTTGAATATTTACGCGGAAACATTATCTTTGCACTAAACAGTAGATCCTACCAAGAGCCATAACAGACAAAATGAGTGAAAATACTATGTCAACAACAAACGAAATGTCCGCGACATTGCCTAGAACAAGTATGAGTACTATTGACGAAAACCTGAAAAGATTTTATGACTTCATTGCAAGCATATGCGGAATGATTGTCTTCTCCCCGCTTTTCCTTATCATCATGATCCTCATCAAATGCGACAGCAAGGGGCCTGTGATTTTCTCGCAGGAACGGATCGGGAAGGAAGGCAAGCCTTTCACGCTGTACAAGTTCAGGACAATGAACAACTCTTCAGAGGCGGACGGCAAGCCGAAACTCTGCCAGGAGAACGACGAGCGGCTGACCAAGGTCGGTAAGTTCCTCAGGGATCATCATCTGGACGAGCTTCCTCAGCTTTGGTGCGTCGCCAGGGGGGACATGAGTTTCGTCGGGCCGAGGCCGGAAAGAAAATACTACATCGACAAGATAATGGAGGTCAACCCTGACTACGAGCGTCTCTACGAGCTTCGTCCGGGGCTGTTTTCCGAGGCCACGCTTACGAACGGCTACACCGGCACACTTGAGAAAATGCTGACAAGACTTGAGATGGATCTGGACTACCTTGAGAACAGGTCGTTGTGGAGGGACACACAGATCATATTCAAGACCGTCACCTCCATTCTTGGCGGTAAGATCTTCTAAGACAATGAGACTGGATTCCACATTGAACCTACGCCGGATCGGCGGCAAGTACATGATCGTCAAGGCTGTCGGAGGCAAGGCCAACATGACCGACGTGATCACCCTGAACGAGACGGCCGCCCTTCTCTGGGAGAGATTCTCAGACATGGACTTCACGGAGGAGGAGATGGCGGAATGTCTCTGCGGAGAGTATGAGGTTGACATCCAGACGGCGAGGAAGGATGTGCATAATCTTTTGGCGAAATGGAAAGAGTGCGGGATGCTTTCCTCGTCCTGCTGAGGGCGGGTCTGTGGGGAAAGTTTCCTGAGAACCGGGGACTGTTTCCGCTGGATGAGGAGGAATGGGAGCGGGTGTTCGCCATGTCCAGAAGACAGTCGGTCTCCGGAATGGTCTTTGACGGGATCTGTCTTCTTCCCGAGACGCTTCAGCCTTCACATGCGGTTTTCGCCAAATGGATTGTCATCGCGGATGCCATCGAGGAGTTCAGCGGGCGGATGAACGCCGCGCTTAAGGATCTCACCGGACTGTTTGTCAGTGAAGGGCTTAGGCCGGTGCTGCAGAAAGGCCAGGGGGTCGCGGCGCTTTATCCTGAGCCTTCGCACCGTGAGTGCGGGGACATTGATTTTTATTTTCCGGAAAGGCAGCCGCTTCGACAGGCTCCGCGACCGGGAAAAGAATCACCTCTTCCGGTCGCTGATCCCGCCAAGGTGACAGGGGAAACAATGGATGACAAGGCGGTGGAGCTGGTGAGGAGACACGGCGTGACGGTGACGCGGATGCCGGACGGGAGCCAGACCTACGAATGGCACGGCATCGATGTCGAGCATCATTCTGCGATCATCGACCTGCGCTCCCCTGCCGCCATCAGGCTGTCCGGCGAGCTGGACGAGACACGGGAATTCGTCCCGACGGACATCGCGGACGGCCTGAGGGTGCCTTCCCCTGCCCTCAACGCCTTGATGCTGAACTCGCATATTCTTAAACACGCGCTCGGCAGAGGAATCGGACTACGTCAGATGTGCGACCTCGCGATGGCATACCACAGGATCAGCGAGGAGGGAAAGATTGATGAATATGGCGGGCGGATCCTCGCGTTCTACCGCCGTGTCGGGATTGTGAAATGGAGCAGGTTGCTGCATTCGTTCCTGGTCGGAGTAATTGGACTGCCGGAGGCGGAACTGCCATATTCAGAGAAGATTGTGCCTTACGGGGCGCTCTGGAGGATCGTGGAGGAAGGCGGGAATTTCGGGCAGCACCGGGAGACGGGTGCCTCGGCAGGGACGGTTGTCTCGGCAGGCCCGGCGAGCGGAAAGAGCGGTGTGTTCAAGAGAAAGCTGGGGACGGCGGGAATGTTTCTGCGGAGGGCAGGATTCTCTTTGCGGTTCGCTCCGAAAGAGGCGTTTTGGACAGTTTTTGACCTTGCCAAGGGACAATTCAGAAAATAATAACGACTTTTGTACAGTCATGGACTTGAGCAAAGGCCGATTCAGAAGATAAATGATGGAGGAAACACGGACATATTCATACAAGGTGGCGGGACTGACTTTTTCGGTCATCGCTCCGGTAGGAATTGACATCGAGGCGCTTCTGCCGTCGTTCAAGGACTTCCGCGCCACTTCGGGGGAGATGTCCGCGCCGGAGCCGCACCGGGAAATGTCCGCGCCGGAGCCGCACCGGGAGCTGCTCCGCCTCACACTACAGGCGGAACCCCTTGAGATTCCGTCAGATGCCAAGGAAGTCGAAACGGATGACAACGACATGGGACACACCAGGCTTCTGAGGACAGAGGACGGACGCTACTGCGTCGAACTGAGCGGCAGCCGGAACGGAAAGGTCTTGGGTACGTTCATAGCAGACGCTTCATTCTCAAGTGTTTACGCATCAATCAGGACTGATGCCGCCATCGCCGGCAGTATCCTTTCCTCCATGCTCCGGATCGCGTTCGCGCAGGCGGTCATCCTCCGCGAGGGGCTGTCGATCCACGCGTCCGCCGTCGTGTCGGACGGAAAGGCTTATCTCTTCCTCGGGAAGAGCGGCACGGGCAAAAGCACCCACGCAAGGCTGTGGCTCAAGAATATTCCCGGATCACACCTGCTGAACGACGACAATCCCGCCGTCAGGCTGATCGACGGATCGCCCGTCGCGTTCGGCACCCCCTGGAGCGGGAAGACCCCGTGCTACCGCGACGAGTCCGCCCCCGTGGGAGGGTTCGTCCGCCTCAGGCAGGGAGACGCCGACATATTCACGGAAAAAGAGGATGTCGCCGCCTTCGTCGCGCTGCTTCCGAGCTGCTCTGTGATCCACAGCGACGCCAACCTACAGTCGATGCTATACGACACACTCTCAAGACTTTCGGAACGGGTTCCGGTCGGAGAGCTCACTTGCCTTCCGGACGATGAGTCCGCCATTGTTTGTCATAAGAATATAAAATCGATCATAAAATGAAGACTAGATTGTCACAACTGCTTCTGATCCCGCTTCTGGGCATGGCCGTTTCCTGCGGATCGGCGAAGAAGTACGTCTATCTCAACGACATGACCCCGGGCACAGGGTATCCTTTTGATTCCGCCCACGAGGCCGTCATCCAAGCCAACGACAGGCTCGGCATCACGGTCAGCTGCAAGCAGCCGGAGCTCGCCATCCCGTTCAACATCCAGAGCGGCTCGTTCAAGATGTCCTCGGACGGAACAGCCTCGTCATCCCCGGCGGCCAACGAGCCGGGCTACAAGGTCGACGCCAAGGGAAACATCGAGTTTCCTATCCTTGGAAACATCCATCTTGAAGGACTTACCTTGAGCCAGGCCTCGGACAGGATCAAGAATCTGATCATCGACGGCGACTACATCAAGGCTCCCATAGTGAGCATGGAGTTCCTCAACTTCAAGTACACCGTCTGGGGAGCCGTGAGCAAGAACGGAACGTTCACCGTGGAGAGCGGCAGGATCACCTTGCTGGAGGCGATCGCCAACGCGGGCGACCTGACCAACAGGGCAAGGCTCGACAGGGTGGCCGTCATCCGGGAGGAGAACGGCGACAAGCGGATCTACTTCCACGACATCCGCAACAGCAACATCCTCCAGTCGCCTTGTTTCTTCCTGCAGCAGAACGACATCATCTACGTGCAGCCTAAGTTCGGCAAGAAGGACAGAGAGGACAGGAGCATGCAGATCGCCACAATGTTCATGAGCGCCATCACAGCCGCGAGCTCCGTCATCTGGGCAACCTCGACACTCAGAAAAGACTAGTCCCGTCACACCTATAATCAACGAATATGCAGACAAACAATACCACCGGCAGAAACGATCAGGATGTCAACATCATCGACATCCTGCTCTTACTGCTCTCCAAATGGAAATGGTTCGTCGTTTCCGTGATAGTGTTCGGCAGCCTGGCCTGGTTCCAGTACGCCAGGACTCCGAAGACCTATTTCCGCTCCGCCACCGTGATCATCAAGGATCCGTCCAACAAGATCTCCTCGGCGGGACTTGACCGCTACGACAACTACATCAACAAGGTGAACGTCGCCAACGAGATCCTCCAGTTCCGGTCCAAGAAACTGATGCGGGAGGTTGTGAGCCGCGTCAACGCCGACATCGACTACAAAGTCAAGGACGGCCTCCAGATGACGGAGCTATACAAGAAGTCTCCGGTCTCTGTCCGCTTCCTGGACACGACTCCCGAGACGCGGCTGAGCATGGTCGTGACCCCGGTGGACAGCGGCAAGGTGATTGTCTCCGACTTCGGGACGGTCGACGGCGACAAGAAATTGTCGGTCAGGATGAAGGACACGGTCAGCGTGGAGGGAGTGCGGCTCATCATCGCCCCTACCAACTACTACACGACCTCCTGGATGGGCGAGCATATTCAAGTGACGAAGAATCCCCTCTCGTCGGTGGTCGGCTACTTCGTCTCCAGTCTCGGCATCAGGCAGGAGGAGGACGAGGCCTCGATTCTCACCCTCTCCCTTAAGGACCGCTCCTCCGCAAGGGCGGAAGACGTGCTGAACATGCTGATCTCGGTCTACAACGAGGAGGCCATCAACGACAAGAACCAGGTGGCCATCAACACCGCCGAGTTCATCAACGAGAGGCTCATCATCATCGAAAGCGAGCTGGGAGGCGTGGAGTCCCATCTGGAATCCTTCAAGCGCGAGAACCGGATCGTGGACATCGCGACGACAGCCGGGATGTATGTCGGTGAGTCCCAGAAGTACAACACCAACGTGATGGAGCTTGAGACCCAGCTCCGCCTGGCCACCTACATCAAGGACTACCTCACGGATCCGACAAGGGAGATCGACCTGATCCCTGCCAACACGGGCATCAGCGACATGAACATCGAGAGCCAGATCGCCCAGTACAACACCGTGAAGCTGCGCCGCGACAAGCTCATCGAGGACAGCAGCGAGAAGAACCCGATCGTGGAGGAGCTGAACACCTCGCTGAGGGCGATGAAACAGTCCATCATCAGGGCCGTGGACAACATGATCGTCAGCATCAATGTCCGCCGCAACGACGCGCAGTCGCGTGAGTCACAGGCACAGTCCCGCGTCTCATCCATCCCTACCAAGGAACGCCAGATGCTCTCGATCGAGCGCCAGCAGAAGATCAAGGAGTCGCTTTACCTCTTCCTCCTGAACAAGCGCGAGGAGAACGCCCTCTCCCAGGCGATGGTGGACAACAACGCGAGGGTGATCGACGGAGCCTCCGGGCCAGGCGATCCGATCGCCCCGAGCAGGAACAAGATCCTGCTTCTGGGGCTGCTGCTCGGACTGGCCGTGCCGGGAGTCATCTTCCTGATGATCATGTTCCTTGACACGAGGATCCACACCAGGAAAGACATCCAGGGCAAAGTCAGCGCACCGTTCCTCGGAGTGATTCCGGAACAGGACAAGGACAATGAGGGTTTCGCCTCGGAGGCGTTCAAGATTGTCCGCACGAACATGTCCTTCCTTTCAAGAAAAGAGAAGATCAAGGTGATAATGTGCACCTCGTTCAGTTCCGGGGACGGAAAGACTTTCGTCTCCGCCAACCTGGCTAAAAGCTTCATCTCCGCCAGGAAGAAGGTGATCCTTGTGGATCTTGACATCCGTAAGGGAACCCTGACCTCACAGTTCGGCAAGCACAGCCACCACCACACCGTAGGCATCACAAACTTCCTGGCCGACTCTGACATAGCGCTGGATGACATCATCACCCACGAGACCGGTGTGGAAGGCCTTGACCTCATCCCGTCAGGCTCCATCGCGCCGAACCCCGCCGAACTCCTGATGGACGAGAGGCTGGATGAGATGTTCGCCGAGTTGAGGAACCGCTACGACATCATCATCACAGACTCCGTCCCTGTCGGCCTTGTGGCGGACGCGACGATCGCCAACCGCGTCGCCGACATCACGCTCTTCGTGGTGAGGGCCGGCCGCCTTGACCGTCGCCAACTTCCTGACATCGAGACCATGTACCAGGAGCGGAAACTCACGAACATGTCGCTGATCCTCAACGGCGCCGACTACCACCATCACGGCTACGGCTATGGTTATGGCTACGGGTACGGGTACGGCTATGGTTATGGCTACGGCTATGTGGATGGCAAGAAAAAGAAACGGAAAAAGTAGCCGCTGATCTTGTAGGGAGAAACATCTTCCTGCTCGGGGATAGTCCTGAATACTAAATAAACGTTTTAAATCACGAATAACGAGAATTTTATACTTTTTTGTTGCATTTTTTCCAATATAATTATATATCTTTGCTTTTGATTGGTTTAGAGCATTGCAAGACATTAACATAACAATGATAATAAATTAGTTTCAAGAAAATACTAATAAGAAGACAATATGAAAAAACATCTGATTACAGCGGCTAT
>OIYX01000216.1_pt1 | contig 20846 bp, 15 predicted proteins | sample 1588431 | NCBI WGS metagenome assembly OIYX01 (sample SAMN03283241) | human gut metagenome | biome: human-associated habitat; material: feces | host: Homo sapiens | place: Peru | collected 2012
GCGCGCTGGAGATTGATGGGCAGAAATATGATGGGCTGACTTTCAAGATAAATAAATGATTACGCACAGATCATTTCGTAGTGTGAGGATAAATCGATGAGCAGAACAGAAAATGTTGAACTGACAGTATTATGCTTAATCGAAGACGGCAATAAGATCCTGCTTCAAAACAGGGCAAAGAAGGACTGGCAAGGGTACGCATTGCCGGGCGGGCATGTGGAACCCGGAGAATCTTTTGTTGATGCAGTGATCCGTGAGATGAAAGAAGAAACTGGCCTAACGATCCTTGATCCGAGATTGGTTGGAGTAAAACAGTTTCCCTTAGAGAATGGAAGGTATGTTGTCCTGTTGTTTAAGGCAACACAGTGGTCGGGTGATCTTATCTCATCAGAGGAAGGCCAAATGGAATGGATCAAGTACAGTGACCTTTCTGTAGTAAAAACCGTGGATGATTTTGATGATCTTCTGAAAGTGATGAACACGCCGGAGCTGACAGAATTTCAGTATTTGGTTTCGGGAGACGAATGGACTGTATCAATCAAATAAATCGGAATTTAACGGAGGAATAGTGATGTTGATACAGGAAGCGTGTAAGCTGTTGAAGCAAGAACTTTTGAATAATGGTTACGAATATGGATTTTATTTGAATGGTAAAATATATAAACCTGATATGACGAAAGGTGTTGATAAAGCGTTCTTTGAGCGTTTATTGACCGAATACTGCATTCAGGATCCTAAAGATACCATGAAAGCAAAGGTGGGCACATGCAATGATGCTGTTGTTTTGATGAGAGCCATTCTTGATGAGCGTGGTATTCCGAGTAAGATTTGGCTCTTGCATGATAGGCAAAAACAGAAGTACCATACTGTTTTAACATTTTATCTTGAAGGTAAAACTGTATATTTGGAACTTACTCCTCAATCCGGAAAATTGTGTTATGGAGAAGAGCTTGTTTTTGACAGTGAGGAGAGTTTTGTGGATGAATACGCGAATGATAATCGTGAAGTAATAGATGTTACTGACTCTGTTTTAATAGGCGAGCGTCCTGCTTTTTTGCTGTCGAGAATGGAATGATAAATTCCAATTTGTAGAGGTAACACATGGACAGACCAATTACAACCTTATTCATGCTGATCACTACCCGGATATCAGATATGGGATCAAGCTGTCAAAGAACAATATCGGGCATGAGGACAGGATATACACCTTCCCGTACTTCTGCACATTTCTGCTGAAAAGATTTATGGTTGGTTTTCACGCTGAAGAAGCGGAATAACAAAGACAGCATGGGGAGCAAACAGCAAAAAATCTGGTAAAAGTTCCCCGAAAAATGGAAAAAGAGCAAGAATAAGACATCGATGATTGGAATTTGAGGAGGCAAAAATGAGCGATTTAGAATATTTAGAGTATCCCATATCATTTTGAAGAATCCCCGCACACGCCGACTAAGAATGCGGATAGGGCGATGAAACGATTCAGGGACAATGATACTTCCCTATGGGGCTGGCAGAGTACCCAGCAGAGGTGAAATTCCTATGAGTTCGGTCAGCAGCCGAACGCCTGTTGACTTCCTTTTCTGCATTTTGGGTTCGAGGAAAAATGAAATGCAGCGACGAAAGCCCCAAAAGGTATTTTGAGGCTTTCGTGGATCAGAAATGATTCAAATAAAGAGAAAGGAGGAAAGTCATAAAGCTCTGTGTACAGTCGAAGAAGCTCAAAAGATTTTATGTTGAATTTATACTATTTTTCAAGAAAGCGCTTGATTTGTCGTGGGGGATGCTATAATATATCATGATAGATTATATTCGGTGGGAAGGGAGTTTTTTGTCTTGGGAACCTCTGATTCAATCGCAAGAGCGGTCAGCGAGGGATTTTGTTCCAAAATGATGGCGGCGATGAAGCCGAGCTGTTCCTTGCGAAAAGCAAAAACGGTGAAGCAGGCACCGCATATGTGAGGTTCAACCGTGACAGATTGCTCTTTGAAAATAAGTGATCCACGCCATTTTAGCGGGGCTTCCGGCTTTGGAAGCTCCGCTAACTGCAGCCTTGCCAAATGGCGACTGGGGGAGGCGTGATGCATCGCAACGAAGACGGCAGGGAGCGCGCTCCCTGCCGCCTTTGTCTGAAGCGGTATGCAAAGCATCACTCGCCCAACAGCATGATGTTTCTCGCAGTGTTGTATTTGTTCGGCGATTCCCGCCGTGGGAGCGTAGTTGTGCTGCTGCGGCGTGCGGCGGGGATCGCCGCAGCAGTCGTGGAAATTTGTCCCGGGCGCAAAGCGTCAGCGTTCCTCCTTTTCCTCCAGGTCATTTTTCAACCCGGCGAGCGGAAGAATTTCGGAGCAGTAGTCTTGGGGAAACTCCGCTTCGGCATATTCTTGCGCGCGTATTTGATGGTATGCACGGACGAGCAGGTCGACGTCGATCTTTCCCTTGAGGAAATTGCCGAGCGCGATCTGGATGCGCTTTACACCGGTGAGCAGCTCCTCGGGGCAATATTCAAGATCCATATAGTTGCTGTTGCTGGTTTCATAGTAAAGGCCGCCATCCTCGTCCTGAAAATACCCGCCTGTACACATATCGGTCGTGTCGCCGCTTTCCTTCAGCCGCGCCTTGTGCTGCTCGGTCAGCCAACCGAGTGCGCCTTCATCGCTCATCACAAACGGTCCGGAGCAGAGCGGCCCGAGCCGCGTGCGACAGGGGTCAAAAACGATGTCGCCCTTCACAAACGGCGTCGGGAAGTCAAACCAAAGCCATTCAAAAACATCGTCGATCACCGGCTCTGCTTCCCCCAAAGGTGTGGCGGCGGAGTCGATCTGCATCATTTTCAGCTCTGTCGAGAGATACAGCTCCTGACAGCGTTGTTCCCCATCTAATTCGAATTTTTGGATGATGACTGCGTCCTGATCGTCATACACCTCCACGGCTGCCAGCGCCGCAGGGTAAGAGGAATAGAGCGTATCGCTGTAGGAATATCGATCCGAATAACCGCATTCCTCGCGGTAGCTATACTTGACCCGGTAGACATACGGCCGACCGTTTACGGAGACCGTGTCTTCGCAGAATGAACGGATCCGCTCGTTCTCAAGCCGCATATATCCGCGCAGGTAGGTGTGCAGGCTGGGCAGATCGATCCCGCATCGGCCGCGTCTGACTTCGCAGTCCGGCATGGTTTCGATCAGCTTGTCCCACGCCGCGTGCTTTTCCTCCACGGTCGCAGAGCGGCACTGATAGATCAGCCACGCTGCCTCCAACGGGCTGCATTCATAGCCGATATCCCGCAGGTGCTTGCGGATGTCCTTTGAATTGACGAATTTGAGAACATCCATGCTCCCGGCACGGCACGGCGCTTCTTTGATTTCCATTTGTTGCTCCTCCTATATATTCGTTATCGCTGCGTTTTGCCGATATTCTGCTATAATTATTGCTCAAACCAACTGCCGAGCTTTGCGTCGGTGCGGATGCCGAGGTTGGAATTTGCAAGGTTGTGCAGAATGCGCCCCAGCGCCTTGCGTTCCAGAACGATCTCATAGGGACGGTCGGCAAGCGCGTTCAGGATCTCCTGCTGCTTCATCGAATGCCCCTCAGAGGTGCGCTCCTTCAGCAGCAGATAGACAAAAAGCGGCGCCATGCTTTTGCGGGTGTTGACGTTGACGCGGTCGGTGTAAGCGTCGAGCACATCGTCGGGAAGATAATCCGACAGCTCGCTGCGCAGACGGACAAGGTCGGAGATGTTCTCCGCCCGCACGCCGCAGCGATGCAGCGCCAGCGTTTCGATCAGCGCAGCGGATTCCCGCTCGATAATGATTTGCGGCGCGGCCAGCTTTTGAAGCATATTTACGCGACGTACCCGAACGATCAGATTGTACGCGTCGATGTTGCTGCCCACGCGCTGCTCTGCTTCCCGGATCCGGATGTCATAAAACCGTTGGAGCGCTTTCTTTTCCTCCGGCGAAACGCTGACGTCCAGATAATCCCGCAGGTAACTGCGCTCGACGTCCGTGAGCGCTTCGCCCTTTCCGCGTTTTTCGCTGAGGATGCGGACATCGTCCACAATATCCACGCACTCGGAAATGTCTGCGATCCCGCTTTCCCAGTCGTCTGAATTGGAAAACGGGCGCAGGTACGTGTTCCAGAACCTCCGTTCTGCCTCGTCGAGCACGTCAAGCTGCTCTGCAAGCGGACTGCCCAGCCGGTCTTCCTTCGCACGAAGGGCATTGAGCATCGCGACGATCTCATGATACTCCCGCAGGACGCGCTCGTAGTCCGAATAGCTCCACTTCATCTTGCAGCGATAGCTGAAGTCCTCCGCGCAGAACGCGGTCGAGGCGTTGAAGCCGGGAGCGTAGAGGATCCCGTCCGGGTCCGTGCGGATGAACATCTGCTCCAGAAATTCCTCCGGCGACAGGCTGCTCCACAAGCCTTCGTTCTTTTCTTCTTTCTCGCGCAGGTTTTTCAGCTCGTCTTCTTTTGACATGGAACGCCCTCCTAAATCTCATTTTCATCTGTATGATAGCAGATACCCTGCGACAAATTTGGGACAATGCGCGGCAGGTGCCGCGCATTTTTATCATGCAAAGCCGATGGTGCGCGGCGGCTGTTTGCGCGCAAGATCGGGCAGCGCAATGTCGGCGGCGGAGATGGTGGTCACGTCCCTGCTGCTGAGTGCTTCCACGTCCATTGTAAGCAGGCGCGAGGCCTGCGCCATCTTGGCGCGTTCCACCACGTTGCGGGCAAAGCGGCCGTTGCCAAAGTCACGCTCGGAACGTGCGGCATCAAAGACATGGTACAGCTTCTCGCAGGCATCCTCGGAGAGGGTCAAGCCCTTCTTCTTGGCAATCAGCTTTGCAATATCGCACAAATTGCGGGCACTATAGTCGGCAAAGGGAACGTGGAAGGCAATGCGGGAGCGCAGGCCGGGGTTCTTCTGCAAAAACTGCTCCATCTTGTCGGGATAACCCGCGAAGATGACGACCACATCGTCGCGGTGATTTTCCATCTCCTGCACGATGGTATTGATCGCCTCGTCGCCGAAGGAGCCGTCGCGGTCGTCCACGAGAGAATAAGCCTCGTCGATAAACAGAACGCCGCCCCGTGCCTCCATGAATTTCTTCTGAATGATCTGCGCAGTCCAGCCGACGTATTTACCGACCAGATCGCCGCGTCCGCATTCAATGATCCTGCCGCGCGACAGCAGACCGTTTTCGCGCATAATGCGTGCGAACAGGCGCGCCACGCTGGTCTTTGCCGTGCCGGGGTTGCCGGTGAAGACCATGTGCATTGCAGGACGCTCGAGCTTCATGCCCTTGTCCGCAAAAATCTTCTGCGCCTTGTAGTAGTCCAGCGCCTGCCGGATGACCTTTTTCGCCTCCTCTAAGCCGATCATCTCCGTCAGCTCGTCATAGGCAGTCCCCTTCGGCGCCGCCTTTGCGACCTCCTTTTTTGCGCTGACGACCCCTTTATACTGCGGATAAATGGTTGTTTTGAGCTTGTTGTTGTACCATTCATCGAACAAATTGCGCAGATCGGGCGCGAGGTAGCCCTTCTCGTCCTCGAGCTTGGAAAAGAGCTTTTTGTCCGTGCGGACACCGACGTCCTTCGCAAGCATTTTCAGAAATCGCTCCGCACGCTCACCGGAGGCGAAATCCTCCTTCAGCTCAACGATGCCGGTGCTGCCGAGATAGTCGTAGAAAATGTCCCTCACCGTCGTGCATTCGCGCGGCAGACAGAAGACGGTCAGAACCTGATTGCTGTACTTGCGCATGATCTCGCAGAGCAATTCGATCGTTTCTCTGCCGCAGCTTGCACGATCGTCCTCCTCGGTGTCATCGTCCGCGAGGTAGTGTACGACGATCGCGCCGCCGGCGCAGCTCTTGTAGAACAGGTCATAGAACATCCGGGAAAATTCCTCGCCCGGCTTGACATCGAGGTAGGCATAGCGCCGGCTGCGCAGTCGGCCGTTTTCATACAGTGCACGCAGCAGAACCTGATACATTCGGTTGCGCGTTTCGCGGTCGTCCGTCTGAATCATATAGTGCACAGGATGCCCGACGTTTCTGTGCTTTGGCGTTGGGGTATAGATGCGTTCCAGCTCCGGCAGAAAGGCGTCGCGTGCAAGAAAGCGCTCTGCTTCTTCACAGAGCTCGCCCTTACTCGCACGATCAAAGACGCTTTCACCGAACGCAAAGCCGCGGTAGCTGCACAGCCGATCCAAGCCGAATTGCGCCAGCACCTCGTCATCGTCGTCAATATAATCCCTGCGGCTTGCATAGCTCAGCATCCGCTTCATATTGCGGAAGGTGATCTCCTCGCGCTTGGTGTCCTTCAGCTCTACGCCGAGCGCACAGAGATAGTTGCCAAGCTGATCGTGCAGCTTCTCCGCATCGCGGGTGATGACACCGATCGTCAGCGCCGTCTCGTTTACTTCGGTGACGAAGAAATACGCCTTTTCGCGAAGCTTGCGGTTGAAATCGCCGCTGAGCATGTTGATCTTTCTTGCCATTTCCTGCGCGGCGCGGCGATTTTCAGTGTCTTCCGCCCACATCTCATTCGCAGCGATGCCGTCAACTCTGTAAAACTGCACCCGTATGACCCCCTTCAAGCCTCTGCCGTGAAATCACAATTTCGACTGTTTCTTACTTGCTCATGATACAACGCGGGATGCCCCGATCATGGGACATCCCGCGAATATGTCGGAAAAAATATTTACGGCACGCCGTCAGAGCAGAACAGTTTTGGAAGATACCGCCGGGAAGCTCCGTCATTTGTAGCATCAAATTCCGTCATAAAAGCGCCCCCTCCTTCCTTTTGCACTTTGAAAGCGGCAATTAAAATCTGCCGCCCATGTACCAAGAGCCGCGATGGCGATCGGTATAAATGCCGAACTGCGAGTCGCTGAGATTGTGAAGGATCCTGCCGAGCGTCTTGCGATCAATGACGACCTCGTAGGGAGCTTCGGCAAGATAGGCGAGAATCTCCTGCTGCTTGAGCGGTTGCTTGGAGCTGGAGTGCTGCTGCAGGATGAGATAAACAAACAGCGGCGCCATGCTTTTGCGGGTGTTGACGCTTTTCGGGCGGCTGAGCTCGTCCAGCTCTTCCTCGCTCATCAGCTCCAAGCGGTCATAGTAACGGCAAACGGCATGATCCACATATTCATAGCGCTCGCAGAAGCGGAATAAGGTCAGCGCGGAGGCAAGCGCCTTGGCCTCGTTTTCCAAAATTTGATCCGGCACATCTAGGCTGCTCAGCTTGCAATAGTACATTGCATGCAGAGCGGTTTGAAAGGCGAAGGGACGCTTCTCCAGCTCGTCTCGCAGCCTGTTAAATTCCTCGATTGCAGCGAAGCACTCATCATAAAATTTCCAGCTCATCCCGCAGCGCAGGCTTTCCTCCCCGTCGCCCGTCTGCATGAAAAATGACGGCATATACAGCAAGCCATCCGCATCGGTGCGTTCAAACATCTTTTTTATCAGGTCATCGGCTGTCAGATCCTTCCAAACATCAATCTTCAACCTGCTCATCCAGCCTCCTTTTGATAAAAAGCATGAAATTTCTACGCTATATCATACTAGAATCTGTTAAAAAGCTTGAAAAGCTTTTTATAGCGCCGAAGACGCGTCAGATTCTGCATGAGACGGCGCAGCGTGCATTCGCACGATGCGAGTGTGCGTAGCACACGGGATTCTTGATTAAAACTATGAAATATTTTAATCAAGAATCCGTATCAAATTATACGAATGGCATTGTCCCAAATTTGTCACAACCGCGTTGCTATAATGGAGTCGTGCCTCAAATGTTACGAGCCGTTCTGAAGCCTGATCTTTTTCGGGGCACTTTGCAGAACATTCCGTATTTTTTACAGGAGGGAAGCGCCGAATGGCAGCAGAGTTCTCCGCCGCAGCGCTTGCGCGGAAAATCTTCAAGGATCGGGCGCTCACGCTGCGGGAAAAGCAGCACGCGTGGCTGTCGCTCGCGGAGGTCATGCCGGATGAAACCGTCCAAACGACCGACTCTTTTCTGGATACCCCCGAGGAGCGCAGCCTGCATGAGCTGCTTCGCGCATTTGTCGCGGAGCAGAAGCAGATGGAAGCCCAGTTCTTCGCCGACGAGCCGGATGCGGTTTATCTCGCGGAATATCAGGATGCCGAAACGGAGGAATGGTATGGTACGAGCGACCCATATCTGTCGTGGGACGACGTTTTGGCGCACGAGCTGTACTACGACCGTCGATCATGCGTCACGAAATATTATCCGAAGCAGTATGTGAACGGCTTTATGCGGCAGCTGACCGCTGAATTCAGCGAGACCGGCTTGTTGATGAACATCACGTGCCGAATGCTGATGACGCGCCCGGTCTACAGAGATTCGTTCTGGGCAATGTTAAGTTTGTGAAAACAGAGATGCGGTTTTGTCCCGAATTCGCACCACGGGATGTGTTATGATTGAGTCACAAACGGCAAAGATTGCCGAACAAATACGAAGGAGCAGGGTAATGACAGAAAAAGATTGCTGCAAATATGTTTTAGCGCCGGATATCTTCTATCGGAAAACGCCAGCGGGCGATGTCGTACTCTATCAAACGACACAGCAAAACGTTTTCTTGCTGGGTGGGCAGGTCTATGATTTGTTGGACGCGCTGAAAGAGAACAGATATGCTTCCCAAATAGGCGGCGAACCGCTTGCTGCGTATTGGCACACGCACAACAGCGCCGTGGACACAGAGATGGTTAGTCAAATGCTTGAAATGGGCTGGATCGCAGCACCGACCGTTCTGGAGGAACGGAAGCACACGCTGGAGGGTGAGCTGAAAATGGGACAGTACCGCCCGGTAAACGCATTGAGTGACGTGCAGTTCGAGCTGACGTTCCGCTGCAACGAGCACTGTCGGCACTGTTATTGCCCGCGGGAAAACGAAATAGCCAAAGAGCTTACCACCGCCGAGGTCAAGGGCGCATTAGACGAGCTGAAAGAAATGCAGGTTATGTGCGTTACCTTTACCGGCGGCGACCTGTTCATGAGAACCGACGCCTTTGAGATCATGGAATATGCGTACCGCTTGGGCTTTGCAATCAACATTTTCACTAACGGCACGCTGCTGAAGGACGCAGACTTTTTCCGTCTGAAGGCGCTTTACCCGCGCAGCGTCCACTTCAGTATCTATAATTACATTCCGGAAAAACATGATGCTTTTACGCAGCTTCCCGGTTCCTTTGAAAGGACCGTTTCCGCAATCAAAAAATGCCGCCTGCTTGGTATTCCCACCAATATCAAGGTCTCCCTCGTGGAAGAAAACTATGATGATATCGAGGGCATCTGTGAGCTTGCGGAGAATTTGGGGACGACCATTCAGATCAGTATGCAGATCACACCGAAAAACGACGGCGGCATGGAACCCACGGCGCTGCGGGTCAACAACGCGGTGCGTTATGCAGAGGTCATGCGAAAAGTCGATCGACATATTCTGCTGGTCTGCGCCGGGGAAACGCTCAATGACAGCGACAAGCTCGAAAACGGCCCTGTTTGTGGCACAGGCGTGTATTCGCTGAATATCAACCCCTACGGCGATGTATTCGCCTGCAATGCTCTGCTGATTCCATGCGGAAATATCCGCAGCAGCAGTATCCAGCAGATCTGGGAAGGCTCTGAAGAACTGAAAAGGATCCGCAGTTTCCGAATGAATCAGTTAAAAGGCTGCGAGGGTTGCGCCATGAAACGTCAATGTGATTTTTGTCCCGGCAGCGCGATGCAGGAAACTGGTGATCCGCTGATGCGGTATTCAGAAGCCTGCACCTTAGCCAAGGCAAAAATAATCAAACAGAAAGGAGACACGGTATGATCATCAAGGCTTGCGACAAGTATCTGGCATGCGCAGCAAACTGCTGCTCGAGGAACCTTGAGTCCCTCTGCGGAATCAACTGGCGTACGAATTCCTGATTAGCCGCACCGGGGAGGAAAAAGCGTTGCTTTTTCCTCCCCATCTTCAGAACAGAACGATCGTGGCAGCGCCGCGCAGGTATACGGCGATCAATGCCTCTGCGAAGGGTTGCCCTGTTCGTGAAGCACTTTGAGGATTTGTGCGAATTGCCTTGTATTGGGAAAGGAGAACTCACAATGGGATTGTTTGGTCAAGAGAGTGAACAAGATCGCATCTATAGAGAACAGCGAGAGGCGCACCGCCGCTATTTGGAGGCCAAAGGGAAATACGACAGCGCAAGCTATCATTATAGAATCGAAATGTCCCGCAGCGCGACGCACGACGCAATGCGTTTCAAGGCGGATATGGACATAGCGCTGGCCGATATGCTCCGAAGCGGATACAAGGGCTGATCGGCAGCCCCCCTAAAATACGGACAGCGCCGTGCAGCGAAACCTGCACGGCGCTGTTCCATGAGCCGTCATGCGCAGAGCTTGTACGGCTCGTACCACGAGCCGCTGCGCGAATTGTGGATGCCGAGGTCGGCGTCTTCAAGCAGATGCAGCGTGCGTCCGAGCGCCTTGCGCTCGATGGACAGCGCGTAGGGATAGGCGTCCAGCCGCCGGATGATCTCGCTCTGCGTCAGACGCCGGCGCGGATTGGAGCAGTTTTTCAGGATCTCATAAACGAACAGCGGCGCAAGCTGTCTGCGGCTGTTCCTCTTGCCGGAGGGCGCAGCGGCTTCTTCCTCTTCCAAGTCCATAGAGATCATATTCTTATTCATCCGAACATGCCTCCGTTCCGTTAGGCTGCGCGCTGCTGCCCGATGACAACAGCGCAGTTTTCCATTTCGATCCCGCCGACGGCGCGGATAATGTCGCGGCAGATAAAGCCGTCGATCGGATGGCCGATCAGCGCTTCATAATAGCGTTTGCCGCTTGCAAACTGCGGCGCAAAGGTTTTGCCGTTCAGCTCGATTTTGCATTTCTTGCGCAGCACAAAGCTGTGTTCGGAGGTCTCGTCTACTACATAATTTTTGCCGTTCACGTTCAGAATGTAATACCCACTGCAAACAAAATACTTCATTTTCTACCTCCAAAATACAAAAAATTTTATACCTAACTCCTTCCCTATCCTTCCCCAACAGTGTGGAGACAAGTATAACATACGCCCGCGACATTTCTGACTAATTTTCGGCCTTTTTTGAAAATATTTTTTTGAGCAGCGAACGCTGCGATTATGGGCTGTATTAACGCAGCAGCGGCGGGCTCACCGAGCCCGCCGCTGCTGCAATTGCCAAGTATTTATATTGGGTACTTGTCGTGAATCAGTTCGTACTTTTTGATCCGCTTTTCAAGGTCAATCAATGTGCAACGGAACACACCGAGAAAAACGTAAGCGCCGGTGCCGTCTTTGGCAAAGGTTACTCTGATTTCGTCCGGAATCTCATTCCCCAAGCCGAGCTTGTTTTTGCCCCATTCTTCGGTAATCAGGCGATACCCTTCTGAAATCGTGTTGCGCCAGTTTTCATTCTCGGTGCCCGTCCAATTGGAGTGCGCAAGCATCCAGACGCTGTAGCCCTCCCTTGTAGCAGCTCTTGCATACAAAGGTTTGTTCCGGCCGAACCCCTTCACCCCTTCCTGAGCAAAGCCGAATGCGGGAATACAAGCCTCATAAATCTGTTTGCTCTCGGTGCCATACTTCCTTCCGGATGTCAGTGGATTGTTCTGCGCAATCGTCTCTGATGGTTCCGATACGACTGTTTTCCTGCTCTTGCCCTGCTTACTTGCGGCTAAGGCGGCAGTCTCGCGCTCCAGCGCGCGCCTCCTTTCGGTATCTTCAGTGAACGCTTTATGAGCGGCCTCGATCTCGGTCAAAATTGCTTCCTGAACGGCAGGATCTGCCGCGACGGCATGCTTCTTTTCAAATAAATTTGGGTACATTAACTGTATAGTCTTGTCGGAAAAAGCAACAGTGAAGCTCTTCCAATTGCCCCGGCTTTCGACGGCTTCCACAATGCCCTCTCCATACTCCTTGTGAGTCAAATGTAAACCAATATAATCCATATCTTTCCTCCATCTTTTTGATTAATTACAATCAGATTATATCACAGGGGCTACAAATTTCGACTATTGTTTGAATAAAATATCGTATTGCCTTTCTCGCCTTTTCGTTCAGCTTTCCTGCATTTTTTGTAAAAGGCTGAATCCTGAGTCAAAAATGTCCATACGGCATGTTATAATTATATCATAAAAGCAACGGCGGTCAAGCCTTTGAACGCCAAGAACTGATAAATAACGAAAATAATGTAAGAAAGGGTGGTATTTTGCACTACGCAATTTCGGACATTCACGGCTGCTATGACAAGTATATTTCCATGCTGGAAAAAATCGGGTTCAACGACGGCGATACGCTGTATTTTCTCGGCGACGCGGTGGATCGCGGGCCGGACGGCGTAAAAATTCTGCTGGATATGATGGCGCGGAAAAATGTTGTGCCGCTTCTCGGCAACCACGAGGAATCGTTTTACGTTGTGATCAACAGCCTGCACAAAAAACTGAGCGACGTAGATAGAATCGGGGTGGAGTTCGAAAGGCTCATATGGCTCGAGTGCGCGGGCGGACAGTTCACATGGGATGCCTACTGTGCGCTTCCCAAAGTAGCAAAGAAAAACCTGCTCCGCTACCTCAAAACGTTCGAATTATATGACAAAATCAGAGTCAACAACATGACATTCCTGCTGTCTCACGCCGGCTTGGGCGACTATGCGCCGGGAAAAACCCTTGCCGACTGCACCGCGGATGATCTGCTCTGGGGGCGCATGGATTACGAGCGGGTCTACTGCCCCGGAACGTACATCGTCAGCGGACACACGCCGACCGGATATATCGACCCCGCCTGCGCCGGAAAAATCATCCAGAAAAACAATCATATCGCCATCGACTGCGGCGCTGTCTTCGGAGGCGCACTCGGCTGCATCTGTCTGGAAACGTTGGAAGAATTTTACACCTGATTGCCCGAAGGATCCCGGATATGGCAGCATCTCATCCGCTGCGGCTTGCCATTTATGAAGCACATATAATTTTACCGTTCACGGCCTCTGCTGCCATCCGGCTCACCAGCCGAAGAAAAAGCTCCTCTGCCTGCCGGTCAATATCTGCAAGATACCCGTCTCGTGCAGCATTCGCGGATGCTGCGTGTGCCGGTGCTGCCGGCCTTGGCCAGAATGCACGATGTTCTTTTTTCGCTCCGGGATGCCATGCTGCCGACTGAAAGATTGCCGCGTCGGGCGTGTGCGCCCTCCTCGCAATGACAAACGGGGGAACGTGTGCGGCGTTAAAATCGGCGGCGTTTTTGCCCGAAAATGGCGCAGAATCGGTCGGGCTCGACCGATTTCGACATTTCCAAACGTTTTGCAGTTTCTTCAAAGTTCGTTCACACATCCCTGTGGGGAATATGGTATCCTTTAGTCAGAGATCAGGTTTTCCTCCCTTTTCCTGCATCTCTCATAAATACCGGCTCGCTGATGCCGCGAAGGTTTTCGCGGATGTGCCAACGGTGAGCCTCGGAGCATTGCAATCGGCGTGTTGTTTGCCAGACAGCGCGCCGATTGATTTTTTTGTCCGGCCTTCAGGGTCAGCTCAACCCGACGCCTCGCTTTTTCTCCAAGGGAACCTCTGATTCAAGATCCTGCCGTTCTCGGATTCCGAAGATTCGGTTTTGCGTTCCGTATTTTTGACAAAGCCTACCGATCCTGTCATTGCGAGGAGCGAAGCGACGCGGCAATCTTTAACGAAACGATTTGTCATCCCGAAACGAAATATGGTAGGGCGGTAAAGCAGCAAATCCATGTTTTTTGTTATAAGTATTCCTTTTTGCTTCGTGTTCCCGTGCTTCGCCACGGGATGCCATACCTTCAACTTTAAGATTGCCACGGCCGCGCTGCGGCCTCGCAATGACACGGAATTTGGGACGTTTTGTGGATAAAAATAGCTTTTTCGTAAGAATTATGAAGATTCGGTTTTGCGTTCCGTATTTTCGACAAAGCCTACCGATCCTGTCATTGCGAGGAGCGAAGCGACGCGGCAATCTTTAACGTAGCGATTTGTCATCCCGAAACGAAATATGGTAGGGCGGAACGAAACAGAGCCTTGAAATGAAGAGAGAGGAAGCAGAATGAAGCAGCGCATCCCATGCTTTTTATTATAAGGATTCCTTTTTGCTTCGTGTTCCCGTGCTTCGCCACGGGATGCCATAGCTTCAACTTTAAGATTGCCACGGCCGCGCTGCGGCCTCGCAATGACACGAAAATTGAGACGTTTTTTCCTTGCTTCGCAGGAATTTTGACTTACTGCGCAACTCGCATCCTTCCGTACCTATGTACGCCGACGGCTGCAAGTTGCTTGTCTTCCGAACATTTTTACAGTCTGCCAGCGTGTCAAAAAAGGTTTTTTGACACGCTGAAAGGGAGCCGCCCGAGGGCGGCTCCCTTGCTATGCATTTTAATTAGGAAACAGCTTGAAATTTCTGTTGTTTGAAGCCGAATCAGTTCGCCAGCTTGTACAGCGCAATTTCGCTCTGGCCGCCCGACTTCTTGCCAAAGAAGCGGAACCAAAGGCCGTTATCGTTGTTATTCTTGTTGAACTGGAACGGAGCAGTGCCGTCGAGAACCTTGACCACACCGTCTTCCACCTTGATGGACAGCGCCTTTGCGGTGTCGCTGAAAACAATCTTGTTTCTTCCGCTGAAAGCGGTCAGGTACTTGCCCGCGTTAGCGCCACCGTTGAGCTTGAAGGAGTAGCCGTCGCCTTCCTTGGCAACCGTCACTTCGCAGGCCTTGATCTCATCGGACGACGGGATCTTGCCGTCGGTGAAGGTTGCGGTGACGAAGTTTCCGTGCTCGTCGATGCCCTTGAACACGTAGGCTTCCGTCTCGGAGGCTTCGTAAACGATCAGGTAGGTTCCCGACCAGTCGGTGGGAGCCGCGGTGACCTTCTCGTAGCGCGCGCCGGTGGCCGGTGTGCTGATGGTCGCGCCGCAGCGGTCGCACTTGTTGTCCTTATCCTCGTCGACATGACCCAGAGCCGGGAGATCCACGGTCTTGGTGTCCGTGCCGAAGCCATCCTCGGTGAAGGTGGCGGTGAAGACGCGCTTGCCCTCTGCGGTGCAGGTCGCGGCGGGATCGTCCTTCGCGGTGACGGTGCCGGTCGCGGTGAGCTTGTCGCCGCAGCCGCTGACCGTGCATTCCTTATAGGCGGTGCAGGTGAAGGTCTCGCCGTCAGCAGTCCACGTGTACTTCACGTCGCCGTAGGTGTGCTCGTGGGTCGGGGTGACGATCTTGATGCGACCCGCGCCGGTCGGATTGGCATAGATGGAGTCCGCCTTGACCGTGCCTTGGAGCGTGCCGGTGATGTACTTGATGAGGACTTCGTTGTCGATGGCAACCTCCTGCGCAAGGATCTTGCTGCCTCTGAAGACGGTGTAGCCGTCGCCGCCGTTGATGAGCATGTAGTTGTGGCCGCCGAGGGTGTAGGTCTTGTTGACGTCGAGCGGTTCGCCGTTGACCTTCACGTCGGTGACTCTGTGCTCACCCTCGAGCTTCACGAATTCCTTGTTCTCGTTGAAGCGAGCGGGGGTCGGGATCGCGGTGTTGATGGTGTACTCAATGCCGGAGACCTGCAGGAAGCCGCCGGATTCGCCCGGGCACGCAGCCGAGCCGATCTCCAGAGCCGTCCAGAGCTGCTCGCCGGTGACCTCGATCTTGCAGGCCGAGTTGCCGAACGGATGCACGGCAATGATCTGGCCATAGGTGATGTCGCCCTTGTTGATGTTAGCGCGGACGCCGCCGCCGTTGACGAAAGCAACGTCGGTCTTGAGCAGATCGCGGTAAGCATCGGCGCAGAGGTCGCCGAGGTTCGTCTCGGCGCTGCGGACAGCGCGCTTGCCGGTCGTGAGGTCGAGCGTGGTGAGGTCGACCTCGGTCTTCGCAACGACCGTATTGCTGACCTTGTCGACCTCGGCCTTGATCTCAGCGACCTTGGCAGCGACGGTCGGGTCAGTGTCATAGAGATAAACGTTGTACTTTTCTTCCTTGCCCGTCGTCTCGTTCACGCGGGTCTTGACCTCGTAGAGCGGGAGGACGGTGGCAGTGATCGTGCCGTCGGCAGCGATGGTCATCTTGCCGACGTTCTTCAGCTGCGTGCCGGTCTGGGCAACGGGGATCTCCTTGCCGTCCTTGTTCTTCGCGGTGTTGGAGAAGGTGCTGTGGGAATGGCCGTCGATGAGCGCATCGATGCCGGTGGTGTTGGCAATGACAGAGGTGGACGTCCACGGCTCGGACTGCTCGTCGATGCCGAGGTGGCCGACGGCGATCACGTAATCCGCGCCCTCCGCCTTAGCGGCGTCGACCGCCTTCTGCACGACGGTGTAGAGCTTTTCGCCCGTGGTGTCGTTGCAGAAGTCATAGATGTATTCGCCCGCCTCGTTCTGGAAGTACACCGGGGTGGACTTCACAAGCGTCTCGGGGGTGGTGATACCGACAACGGCGACCTTCTTATCGCCGACGGTGAAGATCTTGTAAGCGTCGAGGACGGCCTTATCTGCGGTCTTGTCCCAGAGGTTCGCGGAGACATACGGGGTGTTGTCGCCGTTGACGATCTCGAGGAAGCGCGCAAAGCCATAGTCGAACTCGTGGTTGCCGGGGACGGCGACGTCATAACCGACCGTCTTCATCAGGTCGACCATGCACTGGCCGTTGGTGAGGGTGGTGGCGACGGAGCCCTGGATGTTATCGCCGGCGTCGACGATCAGGTCAGCGCCCTTCATCGCGGTCGCCGCATAGGGATAAAGCTCATAGGCGCCGTGGACGTCGTTGGTGAAGCAAACCGTGATGTCCTTGCTCGGCTGCGGCTCTTCGGCGCTCTTGACATAGAAGCGGATCGCCATCAGCGTTTCGTTGAGCGTATGGTAGCCGGACCAATTCTTATTGGTCTCATACCACTGCATGTAGTAGGGCTTCGTGGCATCGCGGTCGAGGTTCTTCACATAGAAGCAGCCCTCGGTCGCAGCGGCCTCGACCTGCCACTTGTAGTTCACGGCGTCGAGCGGCATGGAGGTAAACTCCTTGCCCATGCCGATCTTCTTGCCATCATAGGAGAAGGTGTAGAACTCGCCTTCCTTGCCGACCGTCCAAACGATCGTGCTGTCCGGATTCTCGATCACGCCGTCAACCGGAGCGACCTCGAGACCGTTGTTATAGTGGCCGTTGTAAGTGCCGCAGAGGGCAACGTTCTTCGAATCGCAGACAAGGATGACCTGATCGCCTTCCTTGAGCTCGGTTGCTGCCACATACTTGTCACCGGAGGGCGTGGGGGGCGTGGGGGGAGTGGGAGGCGTGGGAGGATCGGGAGGCGTGGGAGTCTCGCCGTCGACCAGCTTATAAAGGATCACGGGAGTCTGGATGGAGCTGTTTGCCTTGTAGAAGCGGAACCACTTGTAGTATTCGGTCTCGCTGTTGTACTGCAGGCCGCCGTTGTAGCGGAAGACCGTCCCGACCGCGCTGGTGATGACGGGGTTGCCGTCCTTCCACTCGATCGTTGCGGTGGAGGGCTCCGTTTCGAACTTCGTGCCGTTTGCGGGCGCGTCGTTCGCGGTCTTTCCGTTCAGATAACCGGCGCTGGCCTTGAGCGTGTAGCCGCCTTCCACGGCAGCGACCTCAATGGCGCACTCGGAAGAAACGGTGACCTTGTTATCCGTCACGGTAGCCGTGACGTTGTTGCCGTCGGCGTCGGTCTTGCCGTTGAAGATCACGGCAGTGCCGTCGCCCAGCTCATAGCCGATCACATAGGTGCCTGCCCAGTTGGTGAGGTCGGCAGTGACCTTTGCAAACGTCTTGTCGCCGACAGGCGTGGGAGGCGTGGGGGTATCGCCGCCGGTTGCCAGAGGATAGAGCCCGAACATATAGATCTCGGGCTTGGTGGAATCCATACCGTAAACGGTGAAGTAGTTGCCCCAGAATTCCAGATACTGCTGCTTGCCGTTGCTCTCAGCGGTGGCGCAGCGGATGAACTTGCCGTTCGCGGCATCCTCGAGCACGAACTTGGTGTTCTCGCCCTCGGCGTCAACGAGCTTGACATCCTTGCCGTCGGAGAAGAGGTACTTGCCGTCAGCCGTCTTGAAGGTGGTGACGCCGTCGGTCGTGGTCATCTCGAACTCGGCCACGTTGGTCGCGGCGGTCTTGACCTTGCCGTCCTCGAGCGTAGCGTCCGCAGCGACCAGCTCAATCTTGCTCTTGCCGCTGGTGGTGCTGGTGTAGGTGTACTCCTCGGTGGTCATGACCTTGCCCTTGCCGGCAAAGTAGATGACGACCTTCCCCGGTGCGGGAGTCGGGGGAACGGGCGTGTCGCCGAGCTTTTCGCCGCAGCGATCGCAGATGTTGTCCTTGTTCTCGTCGATGTGACCCAGAGCCGGGATCTCCTCGGTCTTGGTCTTGCCGCAGACGGTGCAGGTGTAGGTCTTAACGCCCTTTTCCGTGCAGGTCGGCTCGGTCGTGACCTTGCCGGCGTCCCACTTGTGCTCCTCGCACGGCTCGTCGATCTTGTTGAACTGGGTCATGATCTTCGCGAACTCGGCACGGGTCGCGTTGTCCCGCGGGAGCAGCTTGCCGTCGGAGCCGCCAATGATCTTGTTGGCGATCGCCCAGTTGAAGGCGTCCTTGGCATAGGAGCGAACCTCGCTCGCATCCGGGAAGTCCTTCAGGCAGTCCTTCTCGACCTTCGGCTTGCCGGCAACGCGCCACATCATGGTGACCAGCTCCTCGCGCAGCACATACTGCGACGGAGCAAATTCGGTCGGGCTGACGCCGTTGACGACGCCGGTGGCCTGTGCCCATGCGACGGCGTCGCTGTACCACTTGCCGGCGGGAACGTCGGTAAAGGTGCTGGGCGCCGCGACGGCGGGCGAGCCGGCCTTGCGGTAAAGCACCGTTGCGACCATTGCGCGCTCGAGCGTATCGTCCGGCCCGAACAGGTTGTTGCCGATGCCGTTCATCCAGCCGCGATCCGTCACATATTCGACGTACTCGGCATACCACTTGTTTGTGGGGACATCCGTGAAGTGATTGACATAGTCAACCGCGAACACAGACGGAACCACACCGACGATCATGGCGAGGATCAGAGCCAGCGCCATGATGCGTTTCATCGTGTTTTTCATTGTGTTTCCTCCTTAAATTTTCCATTCCGAGGGCAATCGCCCCCTATTCTGGTTCTTTTATTTTACCAGTTTTCAGGTTCATTTACAAGAACGCCTGCCGGAATTCTCTGTTTTCACGGACGCGATTTTCAAAAACCGAAAATTCTGAACTTCCCGTCGGTTTTTTTCGGTTGATTTTAACGCAGAATCGTATTTCTTCCAGAAAATTTTGCACATAAAGTAAGCGTAACGCGCAGTGCTCATGCGCTATGAAATGTCGCGCTCTGTCGGCAGACGCCGCCTGTCCTCGCAGCAGAGACAATTGCACGCGGGCGCGGGCGCCGATTTCGGGCTTGACGCGGGCGCGCGGAAATGGTAAAATAAACGCGCATTGGCCGCCATGATGAAATCGGTAGACATAGCAGACTTAAAATCTGCCGGTAGCGATACCGTGCCGGTTCGATTCCGGCTGGCGGCACCATAAAAAACGGATGCGGGGGCAGCGCGCCCTCGCATCCGTCTCTTTGTTTTGAGGCGCTTTTCCGGTCTTGCGACGCAGAAAGCGCTCCGTTGTGCATACCGCCCCGGCTCGGGAGCCGAGCGTCAGAGGCTGCTCCTGCCCCGGGGAATGAAGCGCCCGCCGTGGCTGTCGAGCACCTCGCCGTTTTCAACGGCGCATTTGCCGCGCAGCCAGACCTGCGCGATGCGCCCGGCGACCTCGAAGCCCTCGTAGGGCGCGTAGTCGACGTTCGCGACCTGGTCGGCCGCGGTGATCCGCGAGGTGCCCTCGGGGTCATAGACGACGATGTCGGCATCCGCGCCCTCGGCGATGCGCCCCTTGCGCGGATAGCAGCCGTAGAGCTTCGCGGGCGCCTCGGAGAGCACCTCGGCCATGCGCTCGGCGGTGATCCGCCCGGCCTTGACGCCGTAGGTATAGAGCAGGACGCCGCGCGTCTCGACGCCGGGCATACCGCCGGGGATCTTCGTGAAGTCCTCGCGGCCGAAGGCCTTCTGCGTCAGCGTGAAGCTGCAATGGTCGGTCGAAACGGTCTGGATCGTGCCGTCGGCCAGCGCGCTCCAGAGCGCCTCGTTGTCGCGCGGCTTGCGCAGCGGCGGCGCGCAGACATATTTCGCGCCCTCAAAATCGGGCAGATCATAGAGCCGATCGTCCAGCAGCAGATAGTGCGGGCAGGTCTCGACATAGACCGTCTGGCCGCGCGCCCGCGCGGCCTCGACCTCGCGCAGGCTCTCCTGACACGTCAGGTGGACGATCACGACCGGCACGTCGGCGACCCCGGCGATCTTGAGCAGGCGCCCGACGGCCTCGGCCTCGAGCAGCGCCGGCCGGCAGCGCGGATGCGCCGACGGAGACAGCTCCCCGGCGGCCTTTTTCTCGGCGATGAGCGAGTCGATCACGCCGGCGTTCTCGCAGTGGACGCCCGCGATGCCGCCAAGCTCCTTGAGCTTCTGCAGCGCCTCAAAGATCGCGCCGTCGCCGATCATCATGGCCGGATAGGTCATATACATCTTAAAAGAGGAAACGCCCTGCTCGAACATCTTCGGCAGCTCTGCAATGATCCCGTCGTTCCAGTCGTCGATGGTCATGTGGAAGCCGTAGTCGCAGGCGGTGCGGCCGTCGGCCTTCCTGTGCCAGAGGTCGAGGCCGTATTGCAGCGTCTCGCCCTTGTTCGGGCAGGCAAAGTCGATGACCATCGTTGTGCCGCCGTGGATGGCGCTGCGC
>OIYX01000217.1_pt1 | contig 20834 bp, 18 predicted proteins | sample 1588431 | NCBI WGS metagenome assembly OIYX01 (sample SAMN03283241) | human gut metagenome | biome: human-associated habitat; material: feces | host: Homo sapiens | place: Peru | collected 2012
CGGGTCGCAGGCGGGCCGGTATAGGGCTTCATTGCATTGATGCGGGTCAGATCCTTTTTTGCCTGCTCCACGCGTAGCTGCGCCTGCTGCACGGCAAGATTCTGTCGCTCGAGCTGAATGTCCGTTAGTGTCGTGTCATATTTCATCAGCACATCGCCCTTGGCCACGCGCTGCCCCTCCTTGACCAGCACCTCCGTGACGGTCTGGGTGCTGCTGAGGGTAACGGTCTGCAAATTGTCCGCGGTGACATAGCCCTCGTAGGACTGGCTGTTATAGTCGCCGCCAGTGATGTGCCACGAGGCCGGGACGACCGTGACCGGATCGGTGCTGCGGCCGAAATACCAGACCGCCGTGATAACGATCGCGACCGTGAGCAGAATGCTGACCATAGAAATGATCGCGACCTTGACTTCCTTACGCATTGCCGTCCACCGTCCCTTCGCCGCCGTAAAGCAGATTATGCAGGAGCTGCTCCTCTGTCAGCGTCACCGTTTCCTTTTTCGGGCGCGGCGGCTCGACCGCCGGGCGGTCGGAGAGAATGCCGTCGCGAATATAGGCGATTCTGCGCGCGCGGTCGGCGATCTCCTGCTCGTGCGTGATCATAACGATCGTCGTGCCGGCTCGATTCAGCTCGTCGAAGATGTCCATGATCTGCTGGCCGGAGGTCGTGTCCAACGCGCCGGTCGGCTCGTCGGCCAACAGGAGCTTCGGCTCGCCGACAATGGCGCGCGCGATGGCGATGCGCTGGCACTGGCCGCCGGAGAGCTGATTTGGCCGGAAGGTCAGACGGTTGCCCAGCCCCATGCGGCGCAGCGCATCCTTCGCAAGCTCACGTCGCTCGTTCTTGCCCACGCCGCGGTAGAGCAGCGGAAGCGCGACGTTGTCGACGGCGCTCAGCTTCGGCAGAAGATAGAAGCTCTGAAACACAAAGCCGAGCAGCCGATTGCGCACCTCGGCAAGGTGGTTGAAGCTCGCGTTGCGCAGATCCTCGCCGTTGAGCAGGAACTCCCCGCTCGTGGGCACGTCAAGGCAGCCGATCAGATTCATCAGTGTGGTTTTTCCGGAGCCGGACGGCCCCATGATCGCAAGGTAATCCCCCTCGGCGACCTCAAGGTTGATGTGCTTGAGGATGTGGACAAATTCCTTGCCCTGCGGGTAATCCTTGCAGATGTCCTTCATTTCAACCAGCATCAGCCGACGACCCCCTCCCCGGTGGTTGGCGAGATCTCTCCGTCCGTCTGAAGCGGATCATCCGACGCGTTGTCGACGGGATCCTCTCCGCCCATGCCTCTCGGATTGACCGTGAATTGGTCATCAACCCCGTCCGGGCCGTCGTTCGGCAGCGTTTCAACCTCGTCGAAGCCGGTCTCGCCGTCTTCGGATTCAGACTCGCTCTCGACCGGCGTGTCCGAGACGGGCATTCCCTCCTCAAGGCTGTCCTCCGGCCACGCGAGGCGGTCGTTGAGCGTCAAGCCGTCGAGGATCTCATACTGTCCCATGACGTCGTTGTATTCCCCGACCGTGACGGAGCGCTTTTCCAGCTCGTCCTTTTCGTTGGCAGCCCAGACGAAATAGCCGCCGTCGTCGGACGCGATAACATAGCTCTCGTCGAGCCAGATGCCGCCGTCGCTGCTCTCGCCGTCGGACGGCTCGATATAGACGTGCTGGCCGAGCATCAGTCCCTCCGGTGAATCCAGATCGATATAGAACGGGTAGTTGCTGGAGGTGGTCATCTCGTCAGTAGAGCTGTAGAACATGCCGGAGTTGGTATTCGTCTCGGGATTGGAGTCGATCTCGGTGATGCTCCCGTTCCACGTCAGGGAGCGATCCGCGCGCGAGCGCACGGTCACGGACTGACCCACGCGGAATTCGTTGCGGTTGAGCTCGTTGATGCGTCCCTTGACGCGGTATGCGCCGCTCTGCACCAGCGTGATGAAGGCGTCAGAGCTTTCGCCGCCATTATTGGAGGAACCGTCCTGCCCGCTGATGCTCTTGACGATGCCGTCGATGGGCGAGGTCACCTGACCGGTGCCGTTCTCGCTCTTGAGCGCGTCAAGCTCCTGCTGCTTGAGCTGGATGTTGTACTGCGCTTCCTTATTCTCCGTCTCGAGCGCCTGGATCTGCACGGTGTAGGAAAGCTTGTCGGATTCCGACGCCTTTTCCTGCTGCTTTTTCAGCTCGGCGATCTTGGTGTTGTTGTCCGAAACGGTATTGCGGAGCTGCTCGATCTCCAGCGACTTTTGGTCGATGGTGAGCTGCATCTGCTGCGTGTCATAGGTGAACAGCACGTCGCCGGTCATGACCTGCTGTCCGACCTCGACCTTGATCTCGGAAATCGTGCGGTTGTCGTCCTTTTTGACCTTGACCTCGTTCTGCGCCACGACGACGCCGGCGCAGACATTGCTGCTGCCTGGCATACCGTAGCCCATGATCTCCGCAACGGTCTGAACGTAAACCGCCTGCTTTTGATCGCCGCAGCCCGCAAGCAGGCCAAGCAGCAGCACGAGCGCTAGCATGATCGACAAATACCTTTTTTTCATTGCATACCTCCGAATTCAGAGCGTTCCGAGCCGCGCGGCTCGGGCTGTACTCCCCTTTGACGTCACATTTCGGATGCGGTTCCGGGAAAATTGTGAATAAAACGTGAATTATCGGATCGCCTCGACGGCCTCGGTCAGCGCCTCGGTGGGGAGCGACTCGGCCTTGCCGGCGTCGCAGGCGGCAGCGACCGACGGATCGATCGGCAGGCGTGCGCCTTGGCGACCTGCTCGATGTGGCTTTCGCCGAAAACGGCGTGCTTTTTGCCGCAGTCGGGGCACTGATAGTAGCTGTAGTTCTCGACCAGACCGAGCACGGGGATGTTCATCATATCCGCCATCTTCACGGCCTTTGCGACGATCATGGAAACCAGCTCCTGCGGAGAGGTGACGATGATGACGCCGTCGACGGGCAGAGACTGGAAGACCGTCAGCGCAACGTCGCCCGTTCCGGGAGGCATATCGACAAAGAGGTAGTCCACGTCGTCCCAGAGAACGTCCGTCCAGAACTGCTTGACCGCGCCGCCGATCACAGGGCCACGCCAGAGCACGGGATCCGTCTCATTTTCAAGCAGCAGATTGATGCTCATGATTTGAATGCCGCCCGCAGTCTTGGCCGGAATAAGCATCTCGTCCATGGCGTTGCAGCCGCTGACGCCGAAGGCCTTCGGGATCGACGGGCCGGTGATGTCCGCATCGAGAATGCCGACGCGCTTGCCTGCGCGCTGCATGGCCGTTGCCAGCAGACCGGTCACGGTGCTCTTTCCGACGCCGCCCTTGCCGGAAATGACCGCGATGACCTTTCCGACGCGGGACTTTTCATTCAGCTTTGCAATCAGGCTCTCCGCCTTGCGCTCCGAGCAGTTTTCACCGCACGTGGAGCAGCTTCCGCTGCATTGTTCGCTCATAATACTGGGTTCTCCTTTGTTTTTTGTTGTTGATACATTATATCACGACTCCAGCTCAGATGCAAGCGCTTCCCAGCGCTCCATCATTTCGTCAAGCCGTTTTTCTTCCGCTTCGCGCTCGGCGGTCAGACGGATCAGCTCCTGATAGTTGTCGGAGGCCGCCGTCAGCGCCTCATCCAGCGCGCGGATCGTCTGCTCCTGCGCCTCGATCTCGCGCTCGAGACGGCGCACCTGCTTTTCCAGCTCCCGCGTGCCGCCGGCGGGCTTTGGTTTTTTCTCCTTCTGTCTGGCCTGCGGCGTGCGCTGCATCGCCTCGTGCTCGAGAATGGAGCGATATTTGGCGTAGCCGCACGGAAAATCGCGGATTGTGCCGTCAGAAAGCTCCCAGATGCGCGTGGCAAATTTTTCAATGAAATAGCGGTCGTGCGAGACGAAAAGCAGCGTGCCCTCGTATTCGTCGATCGCGCACTCGACCCATTCGCGGCTGGCCACGTCCAGATGGTTCGTCGGCTCGTCAAGGATCAGCAGATTGATCTTGTCATCCATCAGCATACACAAGCGCAGGCGCGACTGCTCGCCGCCGGAGAGCGTCCCGACGGTCTTGAACACATCCTCCCCGGTGAAGAGGAACGCGCCGAGGCGGTCGCGCGCAGACTGCGGGGTGCAGTTCTTTTCATAGAGCATCGTGTCATAGAGCGTGCGCTCCGGGTGCGCAAAATGCATCACCTGCGGGAGATATGCCCATTTGACCGACGGGCCGAATTTCACCGCGCCCTCGCAGGGCAGCTCGCCGAGCAGCGCCTGCAAAAAGGTGGTCTTGCCGGCGCCGTTGTCGCCCAGAAGCGCGATGCGCTCCCCGCCGCGCACCTGCAGCTCGACGTTGGAAAAGAGCCGGCGCTCGCCGAAGCGCTTGCCGAAACCCTTCACCGCGAAGACCTCGTCTCCGTGAAATTCCTTCTCCCCAAAGCGGGTGCGAAGCGTTTTTTCGCGCGTCGGGCGGTCGGTTTTTTCGATGCGCTCCATGCGGTGCTGGATGGACATCGCGCGGCGATAAAGCACGCGGTTGTTGATGCCCCAGCCCTTCATGCGCTCGAGCGTATAGCCGAGCTGACGCAGCTTTGCCTGCTCCTGCTCATACTGCTTGAGCTGTCGGTTAAAGCGCTCCTGCTTCTCCTGCAGATAGAATGTGTAGTTTCCGCTGTAAAATTCCGCTCTGCCGCCCGAGATCTCGATGATGCGCTGCACGACCCGATCAAGGAAATAACGGTCGTGCGAAATGGTCAAAACCGTTCCCTTGAAATGGCGGATATAGGTCTCGAGCCATTCCACGCTGCGCAGATCAAGGTGGTTCGTCGGCTCGTCGAGCAGCAGGATGTCCGTTTTTTCCAGCAGCAGGCGCGCCAGATTCACGCGCGTCTTTTCGCCGCCCGAGAGCCGCGCGAATTCCTGCCCGCGCATGGTCTGCGGGATGCCGAGGCCGTTGCAGACCTTGTCGACCTCCGTGTCCTGCTCGTAGCCGCCGCCCACATGATAGGCGTTGCTCAGGCGGTCGTATTCGGCCAGAAGCGCCTGCGGCGCGTTCGCCGTGAGCTTGTGCGTCAGCTCCTCGAGCTTGCGGGCGATGCGCGCAAGCTCAGCGAAGGCCGTGCGCAGGACGTCCTCGACCGTGTAGCCGTCGGGATAGATCGGGATCTGCGAGATCAGACCCAGCTTTTTGCCCGGGGCGATGAAAATCTCGCCCTCGTCCGGAGAAAGCTCCCCCGTCAGCAGGCGAAACAGCGTCGTCTTGCCGCAGCCGTTGCGCCCCATGATTCCGACGCACTCTCCCTCTTGGATCTCAAAGCTCAGCCCGTCGAGCAGCGTGCTGCCGACCTCGAAGGACTTCACCAGATCGCGAACTGTAATGTCTACCATGTGATTCTCCCGTTATTCCTCGGCCGTCACGCCGTACTGCCGCAGCAGCGCCTCGCGGGTCATCAGCAGATTCAGCGCGTCGAGAAACGCATTCGTGCCGAGATGCTCCGGAAGCCCAAGCTGACGCATCAGCTCGCCTCGACGGGCGCCGCTCCCCTTCCCGCCGGAAAGGCCGCAGAGGAACAGATCTGTTTTTGTGATTTGCGGCCGCTCCGTCTCGCGCTCGCGGATCCCGGCGTTTTCCAGCGCCTTCCGCAGCACCTCCGGCCGCATTCCCTCCACGCCGAGCTTGCCTTCCTTGCCGGGCTTGTCCTTGCGGCGCTCCTTGCCGTAGACATCCGGGATATAGGCGTGAAAGACGCCCTGCGCGGGCAGGACGCTTTTGAGATAGTTTCGAATGACGAAGCCCGCGCCGTCGCTGTCCGTCAGGACGATCAGGCCACGCGTCTCGGCCGCCCGGCGCAGAAGCGCCACGAGCGCCCGATCCTTCATCACGCCGAAGCCGTTCGTCTCGAAGATCGGCGCGTCGACGAGCTGGCTGAGCGTGTTTTTGTCGTATTTTCCCTCCACAACGATGGCCTGCTCGAGCTTAATCACGGCGCGCCTCCTCCGCGAGACGAAGGATCAGCTCCTCGACCACGCGCTGCGGCTCCTCTGCCGAGGATTTCAGCCTCAGATCGGTTTGGCAGCAGAGCAGCACGCCCTGCTCGCAAAAGCGCTCGGAGAGCTGCCGCGCCTGCGTGACGAGCTTCCCTGCGGCATAGGGCTTGATGCCGCAGAGCTGCGCAAGTCCGCTCTCGCCGATGCCCTGCGTCTGAAGCAGCTTTGCCGCACGAAGGCGGCGCATCTGCGCGCCGATGGCCGCGACGACGGCGATCGGGCTTTCCTGCATTTTCAGCACGGCGTTCAAATATTCCAACGCCGCGTCAAACCGGCGCTGCCCGAGCGCGTCCGTGATTTGAAACACAACTGCCTCGAGCGTCGGCTCGACGACCGCGTCGATGTCCGCGCGGACAATCTCCGGCGCCCCGGAAAAAGCACAGATCTTGCCGATCTCAAGATCAAGCCGCGTCATAGACGGCCCGCACAGGCTCAGAAGATAGGTGCATAGCTGGGGCGTGACGGATTTCCCGGCTGCCCGAAAATGCCGTGCGATCCACGCGCGCAGGTCGCTCTCGCTCTGATAGCGCAGCTCTGCGAGCACGGCGTTCTGCTCGAGCGCCGTCCAAAGCTTTTTCATCCGCTTGTCCGGCGAGAAGCTCTGCATGGCAAAGATCAGGCAGCAGTGCTCCGGCAGATCGTTCAAAAGCTCCGCTGCAGCATTACGCCCGGACTCGTCGAGCGCGAACAGGTCGACGTCCTCAACGAGCACGAGCGAACGCTCGGCCATCATCGGCAGCGCCTCGAGGCTGTCTGCAAGAAGCTGCAGCGAAAAGTTTTCGGAGTTGATCCGGTGATAATTGAAATCCGACGTCAGCGAGTCGAGCAGAAGCCGCTGCATCTGCTGCAGATAATACCGCCGCAGATAGTCCTCCTCGCCGTAAAGCACGTAGCAGCGGCCGAGCTGCTTCTGCTTGAGGTCGGTTTTGAGCTGTTGGAAGCCGGCCGAGGGCTCGGCAGGTTTTTTTGCCATAATTGTTACCTCGATACGGAAATATCCCCCACCTGATCGGTTCGGTATACCGTCGCGCCGACCGCAGCGATGCGATCGAGCGTCTCCTGCGTGGGGTGTCCGTAGGAATTTTCTCCGACGGAGATGAGCACTGTCTCCGGATGCAGCGCGGTCAGCAGCTCCTCGCCCGTGGCGTATCTGGAGCCGTGGTGTCCGGCGACGAGCACCTCAATGTCGGGCAGTGTATGCGCTTGGAGCAGCCGGTGCTCTGCTTTCACATTCATGTCGCCTGTTATCAGTATATCATAGGTGTCAACCGACAGCAGCACGGCCAGGCCGTCGTTGTCCTCCCCGGCGCGCGTCGGCGCGAAAAGCTGCAGGGCGCCGCCCTGCAGCGGCAGGCAGCGATCCTCGGTGACAAATTCCAGCTCGATGCCGTACCGGCGCGCAAGCAGCAGGAGCTTCTCCTGATTTCCGGCGTCATCCGGCGCGGCGGGCGCATAGATCCGCCCCACGCTGAGCCGGCCGAGAAGCTGCTCCGTGCCACAGGTATGGTCGGTGTCATAGTGTGTCAAAATCAGCGCGTCGAGCGCGCGAATGCCCCGCGTCAGCAGACCGCGCGACACATCCTCCCCGTTTTGTAGGCCATCGTCGCCGCCGCAGTCAACGAGAAAGTGCCGCTCCCCTGCCGTCAGTAGGACGCTCTGCCCCTGCCCAACGTCAAACACGGTCGCTCCGACGTCCGTTCGGCCGGGAAGCAGCGTAAAAAGCATGGCCAGCAGCAGCGTGAAGGCGACCGTTGCCGCAGTCAGCCGCAAGCTGCGCGGTCTTTTCAGACGCCGCAGCAGCAGGAACAGTCCAAAGGCCAGATAGGCCGTGACGAGCCAAAGGCAAATATAGCGGCTTTGGGTGAAGACCGCCGCATAGGGAATGCTCCCCAGCAGCTCGGCGACCCGCTGAACCCAGCGCAGCGGCCATGCGGCCAGCCACGCGGCACCGACGCCAAACGGCCGAAAAAGCAGCCCCGAGAGCGCCGCTGCGACCGACGCGCAGAAGGCGACGCTGATGACGGGCAGCGTCAGCAGATTGGTCAGCGGCGCGACCATGGAAAACACGCCAAGCCGCAGCGCGACCACGGGCGTGGTCAACGCCATGGCGCTGAGGGTCGTAGCGCAGGACGCCGTCACGAAGCGCCAGAGCGCCCCGCCGACGCGCGTTGCGGGCGTCAGGAGCGCTTGAAGCCGGCGCTGAAGCGGCAGGTTAAAGGCGCTGATCCCCGCAATGGAGAGAAACGAAAGCTGAAGAGAAAGCGACGCGATCGCCCACGGATTTGCCAGCAGCAGGACGAGTAAAGAAAAGCCCAGTGCCGTCGGCGGATCGTTCTCACGGTTCAAAAGCGGCGCGAGCAGAAGCATCGTCTCCATCACAACTGCACGCGTCACAGAGGGCGAAAAGCCGAGCATCGCCGCAAAAAAGAGCATACAGGGAATCGCAACGGCTGCAGCAGTCCGCCTGCGGCGCAGACACAGCGTCGTCATCACGCCGACAAGCAGCGAAACGTGCAGGCCGGAGACGGCGACCGTGTGCGAGATCCCGGTGAGCGCAAGGGTGTTTTTCTCGGAATACTCCATCCGCCCCTTGTCGCCGGTGACGAGCGCGCGGGCAAAGCCTGCCGTATCGGGCGGAAAAACATCGCTGATGCAGTCGCCGAGCGCCTTTGCCGCCGCCTTGGGATACGCCCAGAGCGGAAGCCGTTCCGCTCGGAGCACCTCCGGCTCGCCGCGCGGAAAGACCAGCAGCGAGATCTCCTGCGCCTGAAAGGCCAACCCATCCGACACATCCGCGCCGGAGACATCGCGCACCTGCGCGTCAAGCGTTACGCGGTCGCCCGGTCGGAGCGTGCAAGTCTCCCCGGTCAGGTAGAGCATCACGCGGCCATGCAGCAGCCGCGCCTCCACGCGGAAGCCGCTTTCCCGCTGCTGCGGATAGCCCGTGACCGTCAGCGTGAGCGTCTGCTGCGAGCCCTCATATGCCCGCAGGGGCGCAATGCGAACCGTCTCGTAGACCGAACACCAGAGCAGCGAAACCGCCGCCCCGAGCGCCGCGATGCGGACGGCGCGCAGGCGCTCCCTTCCGCTCAGGCGAAGCAGCAAAAAGGAGAGCGCCAGCGCCGCGCAGAGCAGCAGCGCAAGCGGACGGGGCAGCAGCCAGACATAGGCTGCCGCTGCCGCCGCAAACGCAAACGAAAAAATCGCCAGCCTCCGCACGGTACCGCGCTCCCCTCTTTATGATGGTTTTCTCAGCGCATCCTTGGGAACCTCTGAATCAATCGACTGCGGCGCTCAGCGGGTCTTTTTCTCCAACTTGTCGGTTTGAAAATCTTGAAATACACAAAGGATTCCTGCGATTTCCAAACCTCAATTTGGAACAAAATCCTTCGCTGACCGCTCTTGCAATTGAATCAGAGCTTCCCTTGTCTGTCAATTGAAGCTCCCGAGCTGCTTGCCGCCGAGCACATGGAAATGCAGATGCTGCACCGTTTGGCCGGCGTCTGCACCGCAGTTGGTCACGACGCGATAGCCGTCGGAAAATCCCATCACGCTGACCAGATTGGCGATCACGCTGAAAATATGTCCCACGACCGCCTCGTTTTCAGGCTTGATGCGGTTGGCAGCGGCAATATGCTGCTTGGGCACGACGAGAAAATGCTGCGGCGCAAGCGGTGCAATGTCATAAAACGCAAGGCACTGCTCGTCCTCATAGACCTTTTTTGTCGGGATCTCTCCGGCGATGATCTTGCAGAAAATGCAGTCGTCCATATGAATTCTCCTAATATTATTAATTATTTATATATAATTGTGTCATCACGGATGCAGATGCGCAGCGACGAATTCGTCGACCAGCGCCAGCGCATTGTCCAGCTTGAGGATATCCTTGCCGCCGCCCATTGCAGAGTCGGGCTTGCCGCCGCCGCTGCCGCCGCAGGCCGTGCAGACCTCCTTGACCAGTGCGCCGGCCTTAATGCCCTGCTCGACGGCATGCTTGCCGCAGACGGCCAGAATGCTGATCTTATCGCCCTGCGTTCCGGCGATGACCGCCACGGCGTTCGGCTCGCGGTCGCGGATCTGGTCGCCCATCTTGCGAAGGTCGTTCGGCGTGACGTCGTTGCGCACCGTCGTGAGCACCTTGAGCCCCTCGACGTTCTTCGCCGAGAACAGGAAGCGCTCGATCTCGCCGCTGAAGAGCTTGTCCTTCATCTGGTCGACGCGCTGCTTCATCTCTCTGAGCTCGCTCATCATGCCCGCGGCGCGGACGATCAGCTCCTTCGGAGAGGTTTTGAGCATGTCCGAAGCACGCAGCAGCACGCGGTTCATCTCGTCCATCTGCTCGATCACGCGCTTGCCGGTGTAGGCCTCGATGCGTCGCACGCCGGAGGCCACGGACGCCTCGCCCATGATGCGGAACGGGCCGACCTTGGCGGTGTTGTCCAGATGCGTGCCGCCGCAGAATTCGAGCGAATACTCGCCCATTTTGACCACGCGCACCGTCTCACCGTATTTTTCGCCGAAGAGCGCCGTTGCGCCGAGCTTCTGTGCTTCGGCGATCGGGAGCACCTGCGTCGTGATGTCAACGCCCTGCAGGATCATATCCATCACAGCAGACGAGACCTTCGCCAGCTCCTCGGGCGTCACGGCCGAAAAATGGGTAAAGTCGAAGCGCAGATGATCCGGCTCGACCAGAGAACCGGCCTGATGACAGTGGTCGCCGAGCACGCGCTCAAGCGCGGCCTGCAGCAGATGCGTCGCGGAGTGCGCGCGGCTGATGGCGCGGCGGCGCTCGCCGTCGACGTCGGCGCGCGCGGTCTGTCCAAGCTCAAGTCTGCCGGACTTCACAACGCCGTAGTGCATATATTTTCCGCCCTTGTTTTTCTGGACGTCGCTGACAACGAAGGTGCCGGTCTCGGCGCAGATCACGCCCCGGTCGGCGACCTGACCGCCCATTTCGGCATACATCGGGCTGCGGTCGAGGACGACAATGGCCTCCATGCCCTCGCTGACGGAACCGCAGAACTCCTCGTTTGCGATCAGCGCAACGATCTTGCCGTCGGCCTCCAGCCGGTCATAGCCGACAAACTCCGTCTCGGGGATCTCCTTGCCGAACTCAATGCCCGCCCAGCCGAGGTCGCCGAGCGCCTTGCGCGCTTCGCGGGCACGCTGCTTCTGTTCCTTCATCTGCCGGGCGAACTCGTCCTCGTCGACGCTCATGCCCTCCTCGCGCACCATCTCGACCGTCAGGTCGATCGGGAAGCCGTAGGTATCATAGAGCTTGAAGGCGTCCGCGCCGGAGAAGCGCGTCTCGCCCTTCTCCTTATGCCCGGCAAGCATCTCGGCGAAGATCTTCATGCCGCCGTCGATGGTCTTGCAGAAATTGTCCTCCTCGGTCTGGATGACCTTGGTGATATAGGACTGCTTCTCGCGCAGCTCGGGGTATTGGCACTCGTTCTCGTGCACGACGGTGTCGACCACCTGATACAGGAAGGGCTTGTTGACGCCGAGCAGCTTGCCGTGGCGCGCCGCGCGGCGCAGCAGACGGCGCAGGACGTAGCCGCGCCCCTCGTTCGACGGCAGCACGCCGTCGCAGATCAGGAAGGTCGCCGCGCGGATGTGGTCGGTGATGACACGCAGGGAGACGTCCATCTTTTCGGACTTGCCGTAGGACGCGCCGGTCAGCTCCGTGACCTTGTTCGTGATATTCATGACCGTGTCGACGTCAAAGAGGCTCTTGACGTCCTGACAGACAACGGCCAGACGCTCCAGACCCATGCCGGTGTCGATGTTCTTCTGCTTCAGCTCGGTATAGTTGCCCTTGCCGTCGTTATTGAACTGGGAAAAGACGTTGTTCCAGATCTCGATATAACGGTCGCACTCGCAGCCGACCTTGCAGTCGGGCTTGCCGCAGCCGTATTGCTCGCCGCGGTCATAATAGACCTCGGAGCACGGGCCGCACGGACCGGAGCCATGCTCCCAGAAGTTGTCCTCCTTGCCGAAGCGCGAGATGCGCTCGGCGGGCACGCCGATCTCCCTTGTCCAGATCTCAAAGGCCTCCTCGTCGTTCTCATAGATCGACGGATAGAGCCGGTTCTCGTCCAGACCGACGACCTTCGTCAAAAATTCCCAGCACCACGACAGCGCCTCGCGCTTGAAATAATCGCCGAACGAGAAGTTGCCGAGCATTTCAAAATAGGTTCCGTGGCGGTCGGTGTGGCCGATGTTGTCGATGTCGCCGGTGCGGATGCACTTTTGGCAGGTGCAGACGCGGTGGCGCGGCGGCTCCTCCTCGCCGGTGAAGTAAGGCTTCATCGGCGTCATGCCCGCATTGATGAGCAGGATCGACTTGTCATGCTGCGGAACCAGCGGGAAGCTGGGCAGGCGCAGATGACCCTTGCTCTCAAAGAACGAGAGGTACATTTCACGCAGCTCGTTCAGACCGTATTTCTTTTGCATGTTTCTTTCCTCCAAGTAAATTGTTGCGATCGATCGGGCGACCCGAAAAAAATAGACCCCACCCCCGGTTAGGGGCGAGGCTCTCTCGCGGTACCACCCTAATTGCCGAAAGCTCGGCATCTTTCGTCATCCGATAACGGGGATGGGCCGTACCGTTCGTCGCGGTCGGCTCGGAAGTGGCGGTCTGCCCGATCCGCAGCGGAGCTTGCACCGGCTCTCCGCTCGCTGGGTGCGTTCTGGGCAGATTGGCTTCCTCGGCGCCAATTTGGCTTATTCGCTGATATTTTATCAGCACACGCGAAAAATGTCAACCGCGTTTGCGGTTTTTCCGCTTTTTTTCTGACGCAAACCGCCTCCGGCTTACGTCGGAGGCGGTTTTGAATCTCTGTTATTCCTCTGCGGAAAGCTCCACGGCGTGGCGCACGATGGAAAACGGCGGGACGACCCTCGGAAGCTGCATGGTGAATCTCATCTGCGGGTTGCGCGGCTCGGTCAGGATGCCGCCGTCCATATCGCGCATCTCGGGAACGGTCATTGCAAACGGCCGCAGATCCGGGCCGACCAGCTCGACTGTGTCGCCTGCGGAAAATTTGTTGCGCAGGGACAACGTCGCAAGGCCGTCCGGGGTGCAGTCCGTGACGATCGCGCAGACCTGCCAATCGCGGATATAGCGCGAATTGGCGGTGTACTGCCCCGGCTGGCCATAGTAAAAGCCGGTGCTGTAGTGCCGGTGGGAGACATGCTCGACCTCGTCGCGCCAGACCGGGTCGGGCGCTCTTCCGGCGGCCACGTCGTCGATCACATGGCGGTATGCGCCCGTGACAATCGCGGCGTAGTAGGCCGATTTGGCTCTGCCCTCGAGCTTGATGCAGCTCACGCCCGCGCGCATCAGGTCGTCAATGTGGTCGATCATGCACATATCGCGCGAATTCATAATGTAGGTGCCCTTCTCATCCTCAAACACCGGGAAATACTCACCCGGACGCTTTTCCTCCATCAGCGCGTACTGATAGCGGCAGGGCTGGGCGCATGCGCCGCGGTTGCTGTCGCGCCCGGTCATGTAGTTTGACAGAAGGCAGCGCCCGGAATAGGACACGCACATTGCCCCGTGCGCAAACGTTTCGAGCTCCAGCTCCTTGGGCGTGTCGCGCCGGATCTCGGCGATCTCCTCGAGCGAAAGCTCGCGGGCGAGCACGACGCGCTTGGCGCCCAGCTCATGCCACGCCGCAGCGCAGGCGGAGTTAGAGACGCTCACCTGCGTGGAGACGTGACGCGCGCAGCGCGGCGCATATTTTCCGGCCATCTGAAACACGCCGAGGTCGGCGACGATCAGCGCATCAACGCCGGCGGCCTGAAGCCGCTCGAGGTGCTCCGGCAGAGCGCGCAGCTCTGCGTTTCGCGGAAGCGTGTTCACGGTGACGTGCACCTGAACGCCGTGCGCGTGTGCAAATTCGACCGCCTTCGGCAGCTCCTCCGGGGAAAAATTCCCCGCAAAGGCGCGCATACCGAAGCTCGTCCCCGCCAGATAGACGGCGTCCGCGCCATAGAGCACGGCCATTTTCAGCCGCTCCATATCCCCTGCCGGGGCTAGCAGCTCCGGCTTATTCGTCATTTCCGCCCTCGTCATCGCCGTCGTTGCTCGCGCCGCCGTTCAGGAAGGCCTGATGCTCGTCATACGTCTCGGAGAAGTGGTGCATACCGGTGCTTTCATCGAGGGCATAGAAGTAGTAGTTGCTATCCGAAGGATTCAGCGCAGCGGAAATGCTGCTCAGACCCGGATTCGAGATCGGGCCGACGGGCAGCCCGGGATGTGTGTAGGTATTATACGGGCTGTCGACCTGAAGGTCGCTGTTCGTCAGAGGATGATCCACGCCGCCGAGCGCATAGACGATCGTCGCGTCGATCTCCAGATTCGGGAAGCTGTTCGGGTCGCACAGGCGGTTATAGATGACCGAGGCGATCAGGCCGCTCTCGGCCGCGCCGCCGGACTCCTTCTCGATCATGGAGGCGACCGTGATCAGCTCATAGATCGTGAACTGATGCGAGGCGATGTAATCGTCGTCGAAATCCATATCGCGGTATTTCTCCGCGAGGTATTCGTTGAGCAGGTCGAGCTGACTGCGCGCCTTGTCCGAGAATTTGCGGTCAAAGTTCGTCAGCAGCTTGTCCAGCACGCGCTCCGGCTCGTCGTCCTCGTAGAAATCATAGGTATCCGGGAACAGGAAGCCCTCGAGCGGATATTCCTGCCCCTGCGGGACATGCTCCAGGAACCAATAGTCAAAGTCCGTCTCGGCGGCGCATTGCTTCAGCGCCTCGGCCGTGCAGACGTTGCTCTTTTCCATCAGCTCAAAGATCTGGCGGCAGGAATAGCCCTCCGGGATCGTCACGCGGACGGTCGCGCGATTCGGGCTGTCGGCAACCATGCCCTTAATGAGGGCATGATAGTCATAGTTGAAGCTCAGCTCATAGGTGCCCGGCTCGATCTCTCCGCCGGACTTCGTCAGCTTGCAATAGAGCTTGAAGAGCCACGGATACTGGATGAAGCCCTCGTCGTGGAGCTTCTGCGCAATGTCGTCGATCGATTCGTTTTCAGAGATGGTGATCGAATGCGTGTCGTCCGAGCGGCCGAAGGCCATCACATCCTGCGCGCATTCCCAAGCGCCGTAGCCCAGCCCCAGCGCGATCAGCCCGACGATCACGACATAAAGGATCACCTTCACAAACAGCGGCATCACGCGATGCACGCGGCGGCGCCTCGGCTTGCGGGGCACCGGCGCGTCGGAAGCATCGTCGTCGAAGTCGTCGTAATCTTCCTCGTCGTAAGGCTCCTCCGGCGCCTCCTGCGGCGGCTCGACGTCGGCGGTCTGCTCCGGCTGATATTCGCCGTAGTCAGCAAAGCTGTCTCCGAAATCCGGAGTGAATGAGTCAGCCGCGTCAAAGCCGGCGCCGTAGGCCGCCTCGTCATGCGTCGGCTCCTGCGCCGCATTGCTCGCAGCCGCGTCGCGCCGCGCCGAGGCGAGCAGCTCGTCGACCGAGAGCTCGTCGTCGCCGAGCCCGTCCGTCGGGTAATAGTTTTGATCTGCCATAATATCCTCCTTCAGCGTGCAACGATGCCCGCTGCGACCTTTTGCGCCGCCGCCTCACCGCACAGCGCCTCGACCAGCCTCAGGCCGAAGGCAAACGACGCTCCGGCGGCCTGCCCGGTGATGATGTTTCCGTCCTGCGCGGTCTGCTCGCCGCAGGTCAGCGCGCCGCCCATCTCCGACTCCATGCCGGGATAGCAGGTCGCGCGTCTGCCGTCCGTAATGCCGAGCTGCGCCAAAATCGTTGGTGCGGCGCAAATCGCTGCGACCCAACGCCCGCGCTCGGCCGCGCGGCTGACCGCCTCGAGCACCGTCTGGCAGGCGCGGATGGAGGCCACGCCGCGCAGACCGCCGGGCAGGATCAGCATCTCTGCCTCGTCCAGCGCGGTATGCTCGGCGACGCAGTCGGCGCGAACCGTCACGCCATGGCTCCCAACGATCTCCGTGCCGCCGATGCCGGCCAGACGCACCTCCACCCCGGCGCGCCGGAGCAGGTCGCAGGGAACGATCGCCTCGGACTCCTCAAAGCCCGTTCCCAAAATCAAATAAACCATTTTTATTCCTCCAGACACTTGAGCACAAGCGCCGTGATCTGCCGGTGAATGTCCTCGATGGAGCGGAGCTTGCCGTCCTGCACGCAGTCGATGACCGTCCAGCCGTAATAATGCGCCGCGTCCAGACCGGTGCTGCGGCACTGCCGCAGATAATCCATATTTTTCTCGTGGATGTCGGCATTCGTGTGCGTCTCCTGCTCGCGGTGGCGAAGCATCTGCTCCGTCTGCTCGGTCGGCACGTCGAGATAGATCACGAGATCGGGGCACGGAAGCGCCAGCTTGCGGTATTCAAAATCGTAAACCCACGAAAAAAACTCCTCGCGCTTCTCGGGCGCGACCTTTGAGGCCTGATGCACGGCATTCGACGTTGCGTAGCGGTTTGAGAGCATCAGCCCGCCGCTTTCATAATAGTCGCCCCAGACCTTGCGATACGACGCATAGCGGTCGACGGCATAAAACGTCGAAGCGGCGTAGGCGTTAACGTCCGAGGGACGGCTGCCGAACTCGCCCCCGAGATACATCCGGATCAACGCCGACGACGGCTCGGAGTACTGCGGAAAATCCATCGTCTGGAACGGGATCTTCATGGCCTGCAATCGCTTTGCGAGCAACGTGAACTGCGTGGTCTTGCCGGAGCCGTCCGTTCCCTCGAATACGATCAGCTTTCCCAAAAAGCTCACCCTTTCATTCTCTTTTTCATTGCGGCAAAAATAAATTTCGGTAATGCGAGCATCCGCACAAAGCGGCTCGGCTGCTTAATGAGCCGATATAGCCACTCGAGCTGCAGCCGGATCATCCACCGCGGGGCGCGCTTGACCGTCCCGGCGAAGCCGTCCAGCGAGCCGCCGAGGCCGATCATGAGGCGGACATTCAGATCCGCCTGATGCCGATGCATGAAATATTCCTGCTTCGGCGCACCGAGGCAAACAAACAGCGCGTCCGGCTCGGCGGCATTCACAGCCTCGATCACGGGCGCTTCGTCCTGAAAATAGCCGTCGGCCATGCCGCAGATCACCAGCTTCGGATGCTTTTGAAGCATTTTTTCCGCAGCAAGCTCCGCGATCCCTGGCTTGCCGCCCAAGAGATAGAGCCGCTTGCCGGTCTGCTCCATCACGCCCAAAAGGCCCTCGGCAAACTCGATGCCCGCGACCTTTTGCTTCAGCGGCGTTCCGAGCAGCTTTGCGCCGAGCACCACGCCCGCGCCGTCCGGAAGCACCAGCGCCGCGCCGTTGAGCAGCGCCCGAAAGGCCTCGTCATGAAGCGCCTGATAGGCGATCTCTGCATTGGGCGTGACGCAGTAGGCCGTCTGCGTGCCCTCCAGCAGCCGGCGCCCCTGTTCGAGCGCCTCCTGCATGGTCAGATTATCATATTGTACGCCCAGAACATCGATTTTCAATCAAGATCCTCTCCCAGCATCCATACCTGATAATATAGTATCACAAAACGACCTGTTTGTCTATGGCGCATTTTTCACAAAGTCCGCCGGGAAGCATACAATGTTATGAAAGCAGCGTTTGACCTGCTTGAAGAAGGCCGGATCCATCCGGCAATGGGAGGGACTCAACTATGCCTGACAATCATCGAGAATGTGTGACCGCGCCCGGCCCCGTCTCCATCCATACGAACCAGATAATCGACTCGTGCTTCGACAAGGACTGCATTGAGGACGTGCGGGTCTGGCTGACGACCGCGTCGCAGACGGCGCTCGACGCCGCGACCGGCGCGAAGACTCGCTGTGCCGAGTTGCTCTATGTCCACGTTGAGGTGGACGGTCTTCCCTATCAGTGCGGCTACTATGCCGTGGATATGACCTTTTATTATCGCATCGTCGGCGAGGCGCTCAACGGCAGTCTTCGCCCGACGACAATCACGGGTCTGGCCGTTTTTGGCAAGCGCGTCGTGCTCTGCGGGGGCAGAGCCTGCGCCAAGACCTTCCGCAGCACGCAGGAAATTCCGCCGGCCGACGCGCTCCTGCGGCAGAATATGCCGACGGCAGTGGCCGAGGCGCTTGACCCGGTGATCCTCTCGAGCTGCGTGCGCGCCGTCTGCGAGTGTCGCTGCACCGAGAGCGCGGCCTGCTCCCTGCCCCAGAGCGTGACGGACAGCTTCGGCGAGCAGCTTGTGCTCTCGGGCGAAAAAAAGCGGCTTTATGTAACGCTTGGACAGTTTTCGACCGTGCGTCTGGAGCGCGAGACGCAGCTCACCGTTCCGACCACGGAATACAGCGCGCCGCGCCGGGAGTGCTGCGCCGACGAGGGCTGCGAGGAGGATCCCTGCGAACGCTTCAGCCGTGAGGAGTTCCCGATGCGCTCCTTCTTTCCCAGCGCCGCCGTCTGTCCGGACAAAAAGGACGGCTGCTGCTGCAGGTAGGCGCAGCTTCTTGCCCGGTGCAAACGAAAAAAGCAGCCGCTCGGCTGCTTTTTTTGTTATGAACAGGAGGTTCTCCTGAGGAAACATCAGTCATACTAGAGAACCTCTGAATCAATCGGCTGCGGCGCTCAGCGGGTCTTTTGCCCCAACTGATCGGTTTGAAAATCTTGAAATACGAAAAGGATTCCTGCAATTTCCAAACCTCAATTTGGAACAAAATCCCTCGCTGACCGCTCTTGCGATTGAATCAGAGCTTCCTTAGATTTTTCGGCTTATTTGATCTTCCCATCGCCGCCCATAAGCGCGGTCATTTCCTCAATGCGCTCCAACGGGAACGGCGGCTCGCAAAGAGGCTTCATCGCGATGCTCATGAGCTTCATGGGGTTGTCGTCCGCAGCCACGCGGTTGGAGCTGAGCGCACCGCAGCGCTTGCAGCGGTGAATGATCGCCCATTCTCCGCCCTTGCGTACCCAGACGGCGATCGGCTCCATGATGCCGCCGCAGTCACTTGCCCGGTCGCCGGGTTCTATGTCCACATGAAGGCTTGAAAGACAGTTGGGGCAGTGGTTGCGGTGGTCACTGCCTGCATGCTCCGGCACGCAAGGTCTGCCGCAGACCTTGCAGATAAACGTGTCGTGACAGGCATGGGTCTTATAGTACCCTTTTTCAAAGGTTTTGCGTTTGTTTTCGCGGTTCATTGGAAGTCCTCCTGAAGATGCGCGGTCTGTTCTTCGGGAGGAATGGCGTGTGAATGAATTTGCCAGACCTCCCGGTCAGGCCACACGCTCCAGTAATAAAGTGGTAAGTTTCAAAAAATACTCCTTGTCTTTTTGTTAAAATCTTTCCTGTCTGGATGCTGGATAGTCGCCAAAAGACTATTCCCATTAAATTATACCGCTTCAGAACCAGTATATCAATCGTCATCTCGTATTTTCCCCGATGCGGTCGTCTGCTGTGTTCAGTTCGAGATTCATCAGGTCAAAATCGACATATTCTCCGTTGATTTTGAAAAAATGGGGAAACGTACAGAGCTTCCGAAAGCCGTACTTTTCATAAAGTCTGATCGCGCGGGCATTATCGCTGCGCACTTCCAGATTCAACTGCTCGAAATCATTCTCCTTGGCAAAAGCAAGAATCGCTTCCGTCAGAGCAGAAGCCGCACCGCAGCCCCACCATGCTTTTTTCAGGCTGATTCCGAACACCCCGCGGTGGCTCATTCGCTTGTGTTTGCGGTTCAGGCTCGCCGTTCCAATGATCTCATCTTTCACTTTGGCAAGATACTGAACATTGTCCATTGATTCACACTGCGAACGCAGATAGGATTGCTCCGTTTCAAGGTCGAGGGGCACTCCCTCCGCACCGAAGCTTAAGTTTTCTGTTTCTCCACCGACGATTTTCAGATAGTCCAGCAGCGCGGCGGCTTCCTCCGGCCGTGCGCGTTCTATGACAAACAAACTGTTACTCAATTTCAAGACTTCCCTTCTTTGTATTTTCCCCTTTTGGCGCTGCCCGATAAATTCCATGCGTGAAGCAGGCAGCAGCACCGGCGGCACATCTGTCGCGCCGCTTTTGCGCCAGCACCTTGGCAAAATAAACGCCGTAGAACGCCGCCAGCACGAGAAGCGCCGGTACCGCATAGAGGAGCCTGTCCTCCAAAGGGATTCTCATGTTTCCTCCGTCCTTTCCGGTGCCTGCGCCGTCCAATACCGGATGCCCCAATGTTCAAAGTCCCACTGCTCCATATAGGCATTGCACTCATAGTCGATGTAGTAAAGCGTTCCGCCACACGGGACGAAGTTGGTGGGATAGTAGTCGATGTTCAGTCCGGCCGGGTATAGCAGGCTGCACATGGCCTGCACCTGCGCAAGCCAATCGGGTTCCATCTGTCCCGCTTTAAGAAGCTCCGCCACCGTCTGCCCGGCGATGTATTCTTTCAAAATGCGCTCCTGCGGGGCATCCACCGCCAGAAGCCGGGGCATGGGAATCCCAATCTTGCGCAGCGTTTCATAGTCGCGCAGCTCGGCTTGCAGCTTGTCACCGAAGGTGTAGTATTCGCAAGGCTCGTGGTGGATCTGTTTCAGGACATATTGCGCCGCTCCGTCTGTCACAAGATAGGAGTAGCCGCCTTTTCCTTTCCCAAGGAGCTTAATTACGGTGTATTCGGCATCGTTTACTGTCATCGTAATGGCATTGCTCTGCTTCAACTGCTTCAGGTTTTCCAAAACAAACGGGCTGTTTCCGGCGATTTGCCCCAGCGTCGGACATCCGTCCATCCGCCCGCAGTCGGCACAGGTATCCAACCCCTTTTCCCTGACACAGTTATGTACGGGGCAGAGCCTGTCGCAGAATGGC
>OIYX01000219.1_pt1 | contig 20811 bp, 15 predicted proteins | sample 1588431 | NCBI WGS metagenome assembly OIYX01 (sample SAMN03283241) | human gut metagenome | biome: human-associated habitat; material: feces | host: Homo sapiens | place: Peru | collected 2012
CATTTGCATTTGTGGTATCGCTTGCCGCGAATCCGTTTTCTGCCGCGAACTCCATTTCTGTCAAAATGGGGGGGGCATAATAAGTTGTGTTTGTTTTCATATTTTTGTGTTGTTAATTATTTGAAACATCTAGTTAGGAAACCTTCCAAAAGAAATCTATACTCGAAAAAGCAGTTTATTTTTTTCATGTTTCTATAAAGCACTTATGAGCTTTGAGATGTATTTTTGAGGATAGACCAAAAAGACACTCAAAGACTTTACCTCTGATAAACCCGCACATAATCAATCTCATACCTCATCGGGAAGGCCTCGTCGTCAATCGGGCCTCCGTTCGAGCCGCCAAGCGCGAGGTTGAGCAGGATGTAGTGAGGGTGGCGGTGGGGGTTGTAGCCGGACCAACTGCCGGTGTTCCACATCTGATTGATATCTACCTCGTTGATGAGTTCATCGTCGAGGTAGAGTCGAATCCAGTCCCTGTCCCAGTCCATTCTCCAGACGTGGAATTTGCTTGCCCAGTCCGGGTCCTTTTCAAGGAAATGTCTGAACGGAACCTTTTTGGCATTCCAATACGCCTTGCTCGTTCCTGGAGCGCCGCTTGCCACATTGCCGAGAATCTGAGGCTCTCCGTTCACCGGATAGTATTCCATAATGTCAATCTCACCGCTCTGCGGCCATGGCATTCCGCCGTACTCGCATCCTGTTCCAAGCGTCCAGAATGCCGGCCAGGCGCCCTTTGCAACGGGAATCCTCGCCCGCATTTCGAAGCGTCCGTAGAGGAACTCCCGCTTTGTAGCCGTGTTGACGCGCGATGAGGTGTATTCAACGAACTCCCTCTTGTCTCCCCAGAAACTGCTCTCTGGCTTGTATTGTGGACTCGGAAACCGTTCCTTGCGGGCCTCGATGACGAGGCAACCGTTCTCGCACCATGCGTTGTCTTTCTGATACCACTGGTCCTCGAAGTTGTAGCGGAAGCCTGAAGCAAAGTTCCACGATGTCGTGTCGACCGGCCCGTCGGTGTTGAACTCATCGCTCCAGACCAGCTTATAGCCGTCCTTCGCACTCCCGCACGCCGCCAACAGCGGCAATAACATCATTATATAAAAGACTCTTTTCATTTGCTCAGTTTACTTTAAATGGTATGACTGCACAGGAGGCAGTCCCATGCGCCTTGTCTCTCACATAGACAATCAGTCTGTAGTAGCCAGTTGCGGAAGGAGCCTTGAAATTGACCTGAGCCCCCATCTTGCCCGTGAACAGTCCCGCAATCGGCGACATGGCCTTGCCAACATCCTGTCGCACATCCGTGATGATTTTCCAGTCGTAGGTCAGTTCGTCCCCGTCGGGGTCTGTAGCATCAACCGATGCCATGTGTTGGCTGCCGTGAGCGAGCGCGATGCTCTGGTCGGATGTCCTGCCGTCGATGTAAATCTTGCCTCCGGTCTTTCCGTCCTCACGCGATGCAATCACCGGAGCGGAGTTCATCGGCGCCTCTCCTGTCCACATCTCCTCCATGGCCTCGACGGTAGGAAGCGCAGATGCCTCGAACTGGTCGTACATCGCGTACCAGTTGAGCACGTCCCCGTGGCTCTGCCATCCCCAGAGGAAAACGAATGAGCCGATGCAACCCTTGTCCGCGCAGGCGCTCACGCAGTCCGTGTAAATCTTCTTGTAGACCGCAGCCTTCTCGTTTCCGCTCGGCTCTATGAGGCCTCCGTTCGCCGATTTTGTGAACCAGTCCGTGTGAGGGGTCTGCCAGTCCCACGTACCGCGGATTCCGAACTCCGAAAGTATGTACGGATAGTCAAACCCTGCTTCCTGATAGTTCGAGTTGAGTTTCTCCACCGAACCCTCGTAGTTGTTGACGCAGAGTATGTCGAGAGAAGGAATATATTTCTTCAGGCTCTCGGTGAGTCCTGACCATATTCCCATAATCGCCAATGTCACCGGTCTGCCATCGACTTTCTTGATGTATTCTCCGATTTCGTTGATGTCCTTCCACACGTTCACATTGAGCTTGAAGCTTGTTCCGTCGGCCTTTGTCGTGGATTCCACCTCGTTACCGATGCACCACATGAGTATTGCCGGATGGTTCTTGTACTTGTCAACCACGCTCTTGAGTGTGTTTATCTGCTTTTTCCTCGCCGTGTCGTCGTTGTAGTCGAAGCCTTCTGATTCTTTGCCGATGACAAGGCCCATGTTGATGTACATTCCCTTGCGCGCGAACTCGTCGAGGACGCTCATATTAATTTGGGAATATGTCCTCACCACATTTGCTCCACGCTCGTGGGCCGTGTCGTAGAACGGGTTGGAGCCGTCTCCCTTGTTGTTTCCGCCGTTGATGGCCGCTCCCTTGACGAAAAACTCCTCTCCGTTCACATAGAGTTTCTTATTTCTTACCTCCACCGTTGGCTTGTCGGGAAGGGGAGTGTCAGGAGTGTCATCGTCCGTGATTTCGTGCCACTTCGGATCTTTGTATTTGTCGAGCGGGCTGCTCTTGTCACAGGCCGATGCTGAGACGGCGAGTACCAGCATGAGGGCGAATTTGAGTATTTGTTTCATTTGATTATCGGATTGATTTGAATTATTATTGCCGCGTCTCGGTTCAGAACTCAAGTTTGAACACGTCACCCGCTTTGAGCGCAATCGGGGCTGCCGGCTTGTAGGTGAACGTCCTTCCGTCGTCGGTGCTGATGGTGAGGAATATCTTGCCGGCGGCTATTTCCTGTGCCGGAACGACCGCGGCGAACAGCCCGTCAGACGCCTTCCACATTGTAACTGAGCCGGTTTCGGCATCGGTTATCGTGCAGACCTTGTCGGATGCCCTGTCCCATTCGAGGGATGTGAGCACTCCGCTTATGGTTATGGTTTCCGCTGCGCTTCCGTATTCTCCCGGCAGTTTTGCCGTTGTGACATTGACGAGCGCAGCCCTGTGTGCGAACTTTATCGCTACCGGTGCCGACTGCGCGGCCTCGACTGAGGCCTTGCCCGTCAAGAAGTCGGCAGCGACAAACTTTGATGCCGAGCTCTGGTCTGAAGGCACTCTGAAAACGACTGCCGTGCCGTTGTTTTCCACAGAAGCCGGAGAGCAGGCGAGGAACGAGCCTCCCTCGTCACCGCAGTACCTGTACTTTGTCTTGTCCTTGCTGTCCTGCACCAATGCGCCATCCGCTCCAACTGTGAAAAGCACTCCGCTCATGTCCGGTGCAAGCCCCTCCGACCAGACGGAAACGGCGTCTCCTTCGCTGAATCTCGTGATTCCGGTTTCGAAATCAGTGACGGTCTTTGTCACCTGCTCCTCTGCGGAGAGTCTCACTTCAAGTCCGCTCCCCGAAACCATTTCCCTGCTACATCCGCAGGCGACAATCACCATGGACAGGATGAACGCAGAGTTTGTCTTTATGTTCATATTCATGTTATTTCCTCCTTGTGTTTTTGCAAGACTCTTTTATTTGCACCAGACTTCAATTTCACCGAGAATGACCGGCCCTATGGTTGTCGCGGAACATTTCTTCGCTGCGTGGTAGTCGTCCTCGCTCGCTCCTTCTGCCATCTTTTCCCTCCAGTGCATTGTCTTTATCTCGAATTTCAGATAGCGTCCGGCGTGACGTCTTTTCGGGTCTGCCGTGACGGTGAATGTTGACTCTCCATAGACAGGCATCGTTCCTTCTGCGACGAGGGTCCAGTTTACCTTGTCGTTGGAGACATAATAGGCGTAGTCTTTAATCCTCTGGAACAGAGAACGATGTCCGGCTTTCTTCGCGTTGATGAAGTCGTCGCAGACAGTGGTGGCGACTTTTGTGACGTTATAGACTGATTTCATATCGACAATAACGGTCCACGGAAGATATACCGCAGCTTTCGGACTTCCGCCAGTCGCGTTTAGAGAAAAGAAATTCTCGAAGGTGAAATCCTCATAGACATGATCTTTCCCATTGCAGTTTATGTGGCTGATGTCGTAAGGTTTAGGGAGCAAGACACGAGTCGTGTTTTCGTCCGACGCACAGCCTTGCGCCGTGATCCAGTTTGAATACCAATAAGATGCATAGTTCCCGTCGAAGAGGCTTGCAAGGTTTCCGGCCCACGGGTTGTTCGGAATTTCGCTCTCTACAATAAATCCGAGCGCCTTGCCGTCAAGCTTCCGTTCCTCCCCGACAATTTCCTCAAGCGAGGCCGTAGCGTCGGTGTATTCGTCTCCCCATGCCGCTTCCATCTCCAGCGAAACGGCGACCAGTTCAGTGCTTGTTATGGCCTTGGTGAGCGTGACAACCAGCGCCTTCCCTTCCGAGAGACGCAACGCTGATTCCGGATTCCATGTAAAAGTGCGTCCTCCCTCCGTCGTCACCGTGATGAAAGGGTTTTCCTCCGAAGCCGTGACATCAAGCGCCTGTGCGGGAAGCATGGCGAGGAAAACTCCCTCTTCCTGCCTGTTCATCATCACCGGCACGGCTTCCGCGTTGTCCTTTGAAAACAGTTTGTTGGTGCTGTACTCCCACACAATCGGCAGCCTTGCCCCGCGAAGCCTTACAGACGCAGCGTCAAACCCGTTGAGGACTACCCTCATCTTGGCCATCCGGTGACTGAATGCGAGCTTGACGGGCTGGGCCGTAGCCTTTGCAATATCGGCGCATGCGGTCATGAAGTCGCTCGCCACAAGTCCTGCTCCTGTACTCTGATCGGCGGCCGCGCTGAACTCGATCTTGCCGTCAGCGCGCTTTGCGTCAGATGGGAACCATGCTCTGAATGACGCTCCTTTTGTCCCATTGAAGCGGAACTCCCTGCCGTTTTCCTGAACAAAGGCCCCGTCATCTGAGACCTTGAACTGCACTGCATCCATGTCGGCTTGGAGGCCTTCGGAAAGCATGGTAACCATTTCTCCGCCCTTGAAAACTCCAGCTTCAGCTGTGAAATCTACCTTTGCGTCGGATGCCGAGTTGCCCTCCGCCTCCTTCTTGCAGGAAACGGCCGCAGGCAACGTAAGTGCTATCAAATATATTATTACTTTCAATTTCATATCATAAAGATTTTTTGTGAGACACATTCAAGTCGTGACTATCAGTCGACATCCCTTACGGTTACCTCAATCTCGTTGAGAATCACCGGTCCGAGGTCAACGGCCGAACTTTTCTTCAACGTGGCATAATCCGCGTCCTTAATGATGTTCTCCCTCGCCATGTTCCAGTTGCCTCCTCCAGTGAGCCAGTTTGTGCTGTGATACTCATTGTAGGACTTGCCTCCGTGCATCTCCTTCATGGCTTCCTCTGTGTTCTCGCGCCAGTGGAGCGTCTTTATGACGAGCTTGAGGTAGCGCCCGATGACGGTTTTGTCCTGTTCCGGCCCGATGCTGAACGTCTCACCTCCATAGACCGGCATCGTCCCCTCACCAACCTTTTCCCAGTTGGTGTTGTCTTCGGAAACCCAATATTCATAGTCCTTCACCCTCTGACGGTAGCAGGACATATCGACTCCTCCCTCGATGGTGTTCAGGAACCTTGTTGTTCTGACCTCCACAATCTGAAATGATGACTGCATGTCCGCGACTACACTCCATGGGAGAGCCGGAATGTCATAACTTCCGTTCTTGCCGACGAATTGAGTCTGAAACTCATAGTCCGCTACATCGTGGTCTTCCATATTACACCAGATTGCCGTCGGGTCGTCAGGGAACTTCGAACAACGTGAAGCCTTTACATTCGCAAATCCGGAGCGCCACTCCGTGCTCTTGTTTCCGTCGAAAAGGCGGTCTATGCCGAATGTGCCCCAGTCATTGTCAGGCAGATCGGAACTCAGAATCCTGATGCCGCTGACACCATGAGGCTTTGCTCCATCGACAAAGTTCAGCAGGGCGCAGTTGCGGTTCGCATTCACCGAGTCGCTGTCGCTCACGAGCTCAAGCGGAAGGACGAAGTTCTTTTTCGGGTCGCTCTCAATGGCACTGAGGACGGCCTTTGACTTGAGACGGATGTCGATTGTCTTGCCGGACTCGTCCGAAGCGAAGTGCAGGGACGGTGTGAACTCGTATGCTGCGCCGTCGATGATTTCGTAGTTGTTGTCCGGGAAGAGCAGTTCAAGTTCGTCGGAGCTCATCACGCGCAATCTTGCACTGCCTTCCGAAAATCTCTCGCTGCCGTTCTTCATAACAATCAGCGACCACACGGTCTCCTCGTTGCGTGCCTTCACTGAAACCGTCTGCTCACCATTGTTCTTGATGTTCAGAATCGTGTGCCACCTCTCTCCCACGAGGTTTTCGGGAGAGAACTTCTTCTCGCATGAGACCATCGTCGCAAGAAGCGCGACAGAGAGGAGAAGGAGCGTGACTTTTGTTATTTTTATGTGATTCATATTTTTATAAACATTTAAAATGAATATGATTTGTCTGTATTTTCGAGGGATATAGACCGAAAATACGGATGAATCTTTAGTACAACGGGGCTTGAACTAACTGAGGGTTACTGTCAACCTCTGTTGTGGCGATAGGAATCAGATACATTCTATCGTTCCACTGAAAGGACTGCGAGGTGATTTTGGTCCGCTGGTTCAGTTCTTCGAATGACGGATTCACTACCGTGAAGTTCAGCCCCTCGCGTGCCCCGGCCTTCAGGTGTTGCGGTGCGAGACACCAGCGTCGAAGGTCGAAGTAGCGATGTCCCTCGCCCCAAAGCTCAATGAATCTTTCGTTACTCACCCAGTCCATAAGGCTCATTGAGGAACTGATGTCGCTTGTCTCAAGTTTCGGGATGCCGGCTCTTTCGCGGATAACATTCAGGTTGTCGAGGGCCTTTCCCGCATCTCCGAGAGCCGCATAGCACTCTGCAAGGTCGAGGTAGAGTTCCCCGAGACGGACTACAGGGAATGGCACCGTCTTGGTGTTCGTACCATTGCTGCTGGCGTTCCATGTGAGGTTCGGAAGAATGAACTTGGTGCTGAGATAGCCCGTGATGTTTAGGTCGTTGTCTTTGGACGGGTTGTAGCCCTGCTTGTCCTTGTCCCTCATATTTACGATGAGCGGCTTTCCGTTGGCGAGCTTCGATCCGTACTCTGCTCCGTCAAATGCAATCCAGGCATAGAAGCGCGGCTCGCGCATGGCGTTGAGGTTGATGATTTCAGAGCGGGTGAGACCAGCGGATGCAAACCAGTCTGACTCTGCCGCAAAGGTCTTGTCGTCCTTCGGAAGTTTGCCGTTTGCAGTATAGAAGTGTTCCACGGTGTAGAGGAACGGGGATATGCCGGAGCGTCCGCCTGTCGGTGCCCCATTGTAGACCGTCACAGCATGAGGCAGGGCGGTGTTCTCCCAGTCAAGATACTTGTCGTTTACAGAGTAAGTCGGATAGGCAGAGCCGAAGATGACCTCCTTGTTTCCGTCCGTCTCCGTTGTGCAGCCGAGGTAGCGCATAAGGCTGGCATATCTCTTCACGTCTTCTGATGCTCCCGGAATGTCCGGAAGAGAGACCCCCTCGGCCTTGCGCCGGCTTTCGGCATCTTCGAGCAGATAGAGCGTGCGGTTTCCCTGAACGGTTGCCCAATCGATTGCCTCAATGCAGGCTTCCTTCGCCGTCTCCCATTTCTGAGGCTCGAAAGTACTGCTTATGAGTTCTTTGCCGTAGCCGGGAGTCTCGTAGTTTTTGTTCTTCCATTCCTTGAAAGCAAGAGGCGCCTCACCGTTCCAGAAAGGTGACGCCGCGTAGAGAAGTGCTCGTGCCTTAAGAGCCTTGGCGGCAGCCGTGGTGGCGCGTCCTATCTCGGCGGTATCCTCCATGTAGTCGGGAAGACCTTCCTCGCAGGCCTGGTCGAACCACTGGCAGACCCTGGTGACGCAGTAGTCGAAATGCGAGCGTCCCGGGAACTCCGACTTGTCGGTGTTTGAAGGGTAGAAGTGGTCGATAATCGGCACCGGGCCATAGGCTTCAAGAAGAATGAAGTGGTAGAATCCGAGAAGGAAGTGACATTCGGCCTTCCATCTTGCTATGTCCTCCTCGGAACTGTATGCCGGAGTGTATTGATCGAGCAACTGTAGAAGGTTGTTGGTGCGCCCGATACACTTGTAGCATTGGTCCCACACCGAACCGTAAATCTGCCCCGGGTTCACCATCCCCCAGGCATACTGCTGGCTTATCACGCCCCATGAGTTAGGCAACCCGAACTCGTCGGTCGAAGTCATGAAGCTGCGGACTAACTTCTGCATATAGATTGCGGTGACGCCCTCGTAGCAGCTGTAGAGAAATCCGATTGTCCTGTTCTTGTCCTTGACCGTGTCCGGAATGTCCATGGTCTTCGGAGGCACGACTTCGAGGAAGTCGCAGGATGACGCCGCGCCGCCGAGCGTCAGCATCGTACATATTATATATATTATCCTTTTCATATTCATCTTGTCTCAAAAATAATCCTCAATCTGAGGTGACTTATTTTTCCATATTTTTTAGAAATGGAACTGCAGACCTATGTTGAATGTTCTCTGGAGTGGGAACGAGTTCCACGAGAGTTCCGGGTCCCAAAGCTTGAACGGACTCCACACGGCGAGGTTGTCGGCCGAGAAGTAGAGACGGCAGAAAGGGAAGGTGTAGCCGAATTCAAGGGTCTTGAAACGGATGAAACTTCCGTCGCGAAGCCAGTAGGTGCTGGTTTCTAGGTTGTTACGCACGTCGGTGTAGAGCGTTCCGAGGCGCGGATACTTTGCGTTTGGATCCGGGTTCGCCTCTGTCCATCTCTGCTGGTCTATGTACTTGGCCAGCTGCCTTTCTCCAGCGCCCCATTCACTTCCCGTGTCAGCACCGAACGGGTTCATCGGAGATTGTAAGATAGTGCGTTTTGCCGAGCCGTTGAAGAACATTCCGAGGTCAAACCCCTTCCACTTGAGATATACTCCCAAGCCATATTGCACCTTCGGAGCTGTTCCGCAGTCGGAGATGAGCGTTCGGTCCTCCTTCGTGATCTTTCCGTCACCATTGAGGTCGCGGTACTTGATGTCTCCGGGCATCACCTGGCTTCCGAGGTTCTGTTCAGGGCTGTTGTCAATATCCTCCTGATCCTTGAAGAGTCCGTCGGCCACATATCCCACCCATCTGTAGGAGACGAGAGGCCATCCGGCGGTCGTCTGCCACGTGTAGGTGTAGTCAGGCTCATCGACATAGACGAGCTTGTTCTTTATGTATGTAAACGTTCCGCGCACGGACATCGAGAAGTCATCGGTGAGCTGCTTAGTCCAGTTGAGGCTGGCGTCGAATCCCCGGTTGTCGGCCTTACCGACGTTGCCCCACGGTGTCGCCGTGTCGTAGCCGAGCATCGATGGCCATGACCCCCTCTGCATAAGAATCTTCTCTCGCCTGTCGTGGAAGTAGTCGGCGGAGATGCTGAGGCTGTTGAACAGGTTGAGGTCAATTCCTATGTCGAGCTTGCGTGCCTTTTCCCAGCAGGCGTCCTCCACGGGGTAGGCGCTGATGACAGGGGCGTTGCTCTTTGAATATTCGCCGGAAGGGCCGGTGTAGAAGTTCGCTTTGTAGGTATAGACATTGGAGACATAGAGGAAGTGCTGCGCTCCTGCATTCTTTCCTGTGTCATCGCTTCCTACGAGTCCGTATGAGCCTCTGATTTTCAGATGGTTGAACCAGTCCTTGACTGGAGTCCACCAGTCCTCGTTGCTGGCCACCCATCCGAGGGACACTGCCGGGAAGAACTCGAAGCGCTGCTTTCTTTGAAGACGCTCCGTACCATTGTAGCCGAAGTTCACCTCGGCGAGGTAGCGGTTCTTCCAATCGTAGGTGACGCGCCCGGAGAGACCCTGGTTACGGTTCGGCAGCTGTGCCTCACGGTATTCGCGCATCATGTACATCAGCAGTGCGGAGACATTGTGGTCACCGAAGCTGCGGCTCCAGTTGAGCCTCGCGTCGAGGTACCATGTCATGAACGCCCATCTCGATATTCCCGACTGCACCTGATAGGTCGAACCTGCGTCGCCCACTGCAATGGCCTTGTAGCCCGTCGGATCTTCCGGATTCCACGCATCCGTATCTACCTGAAAATAGTACGGTGCCATCGAACTGGTGTAGGTGCTCGAAGACCTCGCGTTCATTGCGACGAGAGCCGTGAGCTTCAGTCCCTTGGTTATGAAGTCAAGCCTCTGGTCGAAGCTCAGGGATGCGTTTATGTCGTTGAGGTTCGTTTGTTTGAACTGGCGCAGAAGTACTGCGTATGGGTTCTGATAGACGCTCTTCCCGGAGAAAACCCTGTTTCCGAAGCGTATGTACTCGTCGCTTTCCTGTGCCGGAAGAACAGGCGGGAACATCACAGGGGAGATGTCATAGACATTGTAGTAGAGGTTGTCGTTGTTTCCGAGTCCCTTATTGTTTTGGAACTGAGCATGCATCTTAAGGTTCACCCGGGTCGTCGGTGTGAGCTGGTAGTTGATGTTGTTTTGGAATATGTACGACCAGCGGTTATAGTTATTGTCGAAGACATAATCCTTCGGACAGTTAATCATTCCCGTGTCGTGGTTGGCCTGCATGCTCATATAGTAGGTCAGATGCGAGCCTCCTCCCTGTACGTTGAGGTTCATCCTCTGGTTCATCGTGAAGTTCTTGAAAAGGATGCCGTACCAGTCAACGTCCGGATATACGAGCGGGTTCACTCCGCTGCGGGTGTTGGCAATGGCCTCGTCGCTGTATTTCGGAGCTGCCGTCGGGGTGCGTGAGGTGAGTACTTCGTTATATACTTCCATCCACCTTGCACCATCGACATACTCCATCTTCTGCATAGGAGTTAGGAACGAAACCTCGGCGTTTGCCGAAACCTTAGCCTTTGTGTTCTCGCTTCCTTCCTTTGTCGTGATTATGAGCACGCCGTTTGCTCCTCTGGAGCCGTAAATCGCTGTGGCAGAAGCGTCCTTGAGAATCGAGAACTGGTCTATGGATTCCGGGGGTATGCTGTTGAGTGCCTCCGATGTGATTTCTATTCCATCAAGGAGTATGAGAGGTGTGGCTCGTCCTCCGAACGTTCCGATTCCCCGGATGTAGAACTCTGAACCCTCGCCCGGCTTTCCGCTTTTGGTCGAGGAAACGAGTCCGGCGAGTTTTCCCGCGAGATTATTCGTGAGCGTGGCACTCGGAGCTTTCATGTCGAGACCTTTGATTGATGTGATGGAACCTGTCACTGAAACTTTCTTCTGTGTTCCGGCTCCGACCACGACCACCTCGTCAAGCACCTCGTTGTCCGACGGCATCTTAACGTTAAGCACTCCGAGGTCGCCAACCACGAGTGTCTGGGTCTTGAATCCCATGCAGGAGAATATGAGTTCGGTCCTGTCAGTGACCTCAATCTCATACTTTCCGTCGATGTCGGTGGTGGTCCACATCCCTGTGTCACCCTTCACCTGCACCGTGGCTCCGGGAAGAGTCTCCCCGTTGCCGGCGTCCGTGACTGTTCCAACGAGTTTCCGTCTTTCCCGGACCTTTCCACCGGAGTTCTTCGCGGTTTCTTTTTTCAGTGAAATCTGGCTGCCGTTGATTTCGTACTTCACGTCGGTTCCCCTGAAAATCCTGTCGAGGATGACCTTGACCGGCTCGTTCTTCACCACAATGCTCACTGTCCTCCCCGTGTCAATGTCCGTGTTTCCGTAGAAAAAGACATAGTCGCTGTTCTTTTCCACATAGTCGAGCACATCCTTGACCGTGCTGCCTTTCATCTCGACGGTGAACGTCTTTTGCTGTGGAGCTTGCTCTGTCGCGGAAATCCCGGCAGGCAGGAGGCACAGACAGGCAGACAGCAGGATGCGGGAGACTCCCGATGTGCTAAAAATGCTGTAGTTTCTCATCTGTCAGCGTGTTTATTAATTATATGATTTTTAAAATCTTCAGAAAAATCAGTCCTTGTAGACATATATCTTTCCTTCGGAGTTCTCGTAGTATATCGGGGCAGCGAAGGAAATTGTGTGGAGTACGTCCTCTAAGCTGTCCTTCAGGTTCAACTTTCCGGAAACTTCAAGCGCGCTGACGCCCGGCCCGAGCACAAACTCCCTGTCGTAGGCGAGGTTTAGTTTTCTGAACACGGTCTCCAGACTTTCGTTGCGGCATACGAGCGTGTTCCTGACCCAACTGACATAAGGCTCCACATCGACTTTCTCCGGAGCACCGATGCTGCCGTTTTTCACCTTAACAATCTGTCCCGGGGCCATCTGTACCTCGTTTCCGCTCTCGTCGGCGATGTTGACCTTTCCGCCCACCAGAACCACCGACGAGCGGTTCTCTCCGGGATAGGCACTTATGTTGAACGATGTTCCCAGCACTTTCACACGGAAATTCCCGCTCTGCACGGTGAACGGCGAGCTCTCATTGTGGAATACGTCCATATAGACTTCTCCCTCCACATATATTTCTCTGTGATTTTCGGCGAAACTCCCTGGGAATATGACCCTTGAACCGGAGTTTACCCAAAGATGCGTGCCGTCCGCAAGCGTCAGCCGTGCCCTTTTTCCTTTCGGGACTATGATTTTGCTGAATCCCGCGTCTGACGGTTGGTTGATTGAAATCGTGTTTACGCTCACCGTTCCATTGTCGGACCAGATGATGTCCGCATCCTGCTCATCGATTTCGATCCCGTTCATCCCCGGCATGACCAGTAGCGTCTTTCTTCCGACACCATCCGTTGCCTCGGCGCATTTTGCAAGCTCCGCGAGCGGTTCGCCAAGATTATCCGCATTCATCCGTGAGCCGACGACAACGGCGCAGATGCAGGCCGCGGCCGCCGTCGATGCGATGATAGTCATTCTTATACGCTTGCGCAGCAATGATTTACGCCCCGCTTCGGCACGGAGTTCCACCTCCTCCCAAAGCAGGTTTACTTCTTTCTCGCTGACCTTGCGTTCTCTTTCCTTAGCATATCCCACGAGCCTTCGTGCGACGCTCAGAATCTCAGATTTTCCGTTTTCCATTCGACGGTGTTTTATGAATTAGTCGCTATATAACGGCACATTCATAAAAACATACTCAGAAATTCTGAAATTATTTTGAAGGTTTCCTACAGTATAGGCGAGGCGACAATCCGTGAGGCGAGAAGGGCGCAGACCATGAGGAATTCTTCAGGGGTCATTTTGGCCCGGAGCCTCGCGAGAGCGCGTGAGACAAGATTCATCGAGGACTGCGGAGCGATGCCGAGAACCGCAGCTATCTCCTTGTAGGACAGTCCTCTGACAAACCTCAGATAGATGGCGGTGCGCTGATTCTCAGTCAGTTCCTCGTAGGCAGCCATCAGTTTCTTTCCGAGCATCACCTGCTCGTCGCTGTGGCTGAACATCCTCTCTATTTCAGCGTCCTCAATCTCCATTCGGAATGCTCTCTCGTCAAGTTCATCGGCTGGCTTCCTCGCAGCAAGTTTGTCGAGAATAGAGTTGCGTAGCGATGTCAAAAAATAGGAGCGCACATAGTCTGTGTGGGAAAGCCGACGGCTGACGGAAAATTTTACGAATATGTCTTGAATGCAATCTTTCACGACCTCCTCATCGCGCACATATTTCAGCCCGAAATTGAACATCAGGTCATAGTGACGGCGGTAGAGCACGGACAAAGCCTTCGCGTCACCGTGTCTCGCGAAGTCCCACAAAGCCTCATCCTTCAAAGAGTTATATGCGTGCTGCCGTTCCATACTCGTTTCCCTTTTTCTCTAAGGACACGCAAAAATAGCGATTTATCCGGAAATATCGAAAGAGGCGTTTCCTAATATCGTAACTTGTCAGAGCCTCGTGGGAACGGATTTTGTGCACTGCCTTCATGTTATGAAACAGACGATGTATATGATTGTCGCACTCATCCTGTGCGGCACTGCGGCACTACGTGCCCAAACTCCGGAAACGATGGATATTTATGGCGAGAGGCAGGACAGCCTCAAGGCGGCGGTGTTTACCGGCCATCAGTCCGGCAACTACCTTCCTCGCGGAAAAGAAATCAGAACAGAGGTCATTTCAGAAGCCGGTCTGCACAAGATGGCCTGCTGCAATCTTGCGGAAAGTTTCGAGAATTCGGCAAGTGTTACGGTCGGCTATTCCGATGCCGTCACCGGAGCCCGTCAGATACGTCTTCTCGGCCTCTCAGGGATATATACTCAGATGCTTGACGAGAATCGTCCCGTAATGCGCGGACTTTCGGCTCCTTTCGGACTCTCCTACATTCCGGGGCCGTGGTTGGAAAGCATTCAGATTGCGAAGGGGTCAACATCGGTCATCAACGGCACCGAGTCAATGACCGGGCAGATTAACATGGAGCATCGCAAGCCTACGGACGAGAAGCCACTGTTTTTGAACTATGCCGCTATGAGCGACTCCAAGATGGACTTCAACATCGCCTCCTCACTTCAGATGGGCGAGCGGTGGAGCACAGTTCTCCTTGGTCATGTGTCAGGGAATTTCGCCCCTGCGGACCACAACCACGACACCTTGCTCGACGACCCGCGCATGCTTCAGTTCAACATAGCCAATCGCTGGCTCTACTATGCTCCAAGCGGCGTTCAGGTGCGCTTCGGCGTGCGGGCTCTGCGCGACAGCAGACTCGGAGGGCAGATGCTTAAGGATGCCGATGGAAAGAAGCATTTCTACGAGCACGAGAACTACAAATGCGACGGGCTTGCCGCGGATGAGATAAACCCATGGGGTTCGGACATCCTGAACCGCTCCATAAACGGCTACCTCAAGGTAGGCATTCCTCTGAACGAGGACAATTCGCAGAACATTGCGTTCGTCGGAGACTATAGCTATCAGAATATGGACTCGTGGTTCGGCTCCACACAATACCTTGCCGGGCAGCACTCCGGCTTCATAAATCTTTTGTATCAGAACGAAGTGAATGAAAACCATAAGTTTACGCTTGGACTGAACGGGGTTTTCGACAGTTACAATGAAGATTTTGCCCGTCAATATCGTGGCATTGCGGCGCCGGAGGCTTTCGCTGGCGTGACGAATCTTGGAAATGTCGGGATATTCGGTGAATATACCTTCCATCTCGGTGACAAGTTCTCAACGATTGCGGGACTTCGCGGCGACTGGTATTTTTCGAAGAACGGGACTGTCGAAGGCTCTCCGTTTTCATCGAAGCCACACATATCCCCTCGTCTGACGTTGAAGTATTCTCCGATTGAAGAAATCGTACTCCGTGCGAACGGCGGCAGGGGATTGAGGCATTCGACGCCGCTCATCGACAATATCGGCGTGTTTTCCACCGGTAAGCGTTTTGTCGGAGCGTTCAACGACCACATTCTTGAAGACGCCTGGACTTTCGGGGGAAACGTGACCTATTATATGCCTTTCGGAGCATCGTCCAACACCTATCTCAGCGTCGATTATTTTCGCACACAGTTTGTGCAGCAGATGGTCGTGGATTACGAACACTTTGTGAATCAGATTGATTTCTACTCTCTTGACGGACGCCGCTCGTTCACGGACAACATCCAGGTTGACTTCAATGTGGAGCCCGTGGAGCGCTTTACCATCACGGCTACTTTCCGCTATACCAACGCCAAAATCGAGCTTGCTGACAAGGGTTTGGTCGAAAGACCGCTCACAAGCCGATGCAAGGGCGTTCTGAATCTCCAGTATGCGACACCGATGAACAAGTGGATTTTCGATTTTACGGCCTCGGTTAACGGTTCCTGCCGGGTTTATGACTTCATGATGAATATGAAGGACGCGGAAGGAAACCTGCTCTATACTGGCGGTCGTACACCGGTCTATCCTCTTCTGTATGCGCAGGTTACGAAACGCTTCCGTGGGCTTGACATATATTTGGGCGCTGAAAACCTGACTAATTACAGGCAAAAGGTTGTTGTCGCCGGGGATGTTTTGGCTGATGGGCATATCGACCCGCGCTCCCAGTCTTTCGATGCCAGTTGTGTCTGGGGACCGCTGATGGGCATAAAGGTCTATGCCGGCCTGCGTTTCACATTGTGGAAATAGGTGAAATTCTGCAAAAAAAGGCACTTGCTGCGTAATTTTTTAGAATGTTTAATTTATCTTTGTAGAATGAAAAAAATGATTTATATGTTTGCAGCGGTTGCTGTGGCGACTGTTGCTATGAGTTGTCCGGCTGGGGCGGCTTCTATGACGGAAAATGCTGAGCTTGTTGCCATGAAGGCTCCCAAAGGCGAGATTAAGACGGTGGTGTTCGTGACAAATATGCATTGCCAAAAATGCGTGAACAAGGTCAACGACAACATCGCCTTCGAGAAGGGCGTGAAGGATATGAAGGTCGATCTGAAGACGAAGACTATAACCATAAAATATGATGCGTCAAAGACTTCCGTCGAAAAACTTGCCGCTGCCATCAATAAGCTCGGCTACACTGCCGAGGTGAAGAAGTGACATCTTGCTTCGGCTAAGTTGCTTCCGGAATGTTTCTAAAAAACTGATAACTGGCTATGTATAAGATAATAGAGAAAGATTTTCTGACTCCTACGATATGTCGGATGAAAGTTGCTGCTCCGAGGGTCGCGTCGGCCGCTCTTCCGGGGCAGTTTTTGATTGTCAGAACGGACGAGAAAGGGGAGCGCATCCCGCTTACAATCAGTGACTATGACACCGATGCCGGCACTGTGACAATTGTCATTCAGGCAATCGGGGCCTCCACCATGCAGATGTGCGAAATGGCTGTGGGGGATGCCTTTGCCGATGTCGTCGGACCGCTCGGAGTCCCTTCTGACTTCACGGAAATGCCCTTGAATGATTTGAGAAAGAAGAAATATGTCTTCATCGCCGGTGGAGTGGGCACGGCTCCGGTCTATCCGCAGGCAAAGTGGCTGCACGAGAGGGGAGTGGCGGTGGATGTGATTGTAGGGGCGAAGACCGCTGATCTTATCATATATGAGAAGGAAATGGCTTCGGCCTGCGATAATCTTTACATCTGCACCGATGATGGTTCTCGTGGTTTTCACGGGCTTGTCACTGCCAGGCTTGAACAGCTTGTGAATGAGGAACATAAGGACTATGACCAGGCTGTCGCTATAGGACCGATGATTATGATGAAGTTCGCGACTCTTTCAGCAAAGAAGCTTGGACTTCCGATTACGGTGAGTCTGAACACCCTTATGATTGATGGCACCGGAATGTGCGGAGGTTGCCGCGTGACCGTCGGCGGACGCACCCGTTTCGCCTGCGTCGAGGGTCCGGAGTTCAATGGCTACGAGGTCGATTTTGATGAGGCCATGCGCCGTCAGGGAATGTACCGCCCTCAGGAACAGGCTTCCCGTGAGGCGTTTGAGACGCATAAGTGCAAACTTTTGTGATTTCCTTTTCATTCCGAGCGAAATTAAGGAAGTTAAAAATAATTTGGGAAAGTTTGTGAAGGATTTTTGAGGATAGATAAATTTCTTGGAAGAGGAGGAGTATTAATAGTCTTTGAATAGGCTAAATGATTAAATATCAGCGCGATAAACAATAAAAATTTGTTTGTCGCGCTGGTGTTTTTATGGTGCTGGATGGTGCTGTTTGTTTGTCTAAATTGCGGTTTTTTCTTCTCAAAAATGGAGTTTGTTTGTCTAAAATTCCATATCTTTGTTTCTCCTCAGGAATATTGCTAAAAGGAGGATGATATATGGGAAGACCGAAAAGACTATATCCGTTGGGCAAATACCGCCTCCGTATACCGAAGGAGGTTGATAAAGATAAAGCCTATCCTGTCGAGTTGGAATATACTTGGAACAGGCAGATAATCCGTAAGACTACAAATGTCTTTGTCAAGGTTGCAGACTGGAATCAGAACGGCAATCAGGGACGGGGTGAAATCCGTGCAAGTCACGGCAATGAGACCAAACGGTTGAATCAACTTTTGTTGGCTCGTGTTGAACGGATTGACAGTCTGCTTGCGGAGTACAACGAAAAGCATCCGAATCAGATAACGGTGGATATTGTTTCCGGTTTTCTTGCTGACAAGCCTCTTGCCCGACGAGACCAGGGAAAAGATTTTGTGGAGTTCACATTGGAACGCCTCGCTTCCGATTATTCAAGGAATAGAATCGGGAGAAGCCGATATGAGAACGGAAAGAGCTGCATGAATATCTTCCAGACCTTTCTAAGAGCGACCAGACAAGGAACTTACCGTCCAGATTCCATTTTTGTCGGTGATATGACTCCTGAACTTTTGGATAGCTATATAAACTGGCGCAGGGAAATCAAGCAGAACAGTGATGCGACTATCAATCATTCTTTGACCCCTATCCTGAAAGCCTGTGCGTATGCCTGTGAAATGAACATCATGGAGCCTGCCGTAAATGCAAGAATCCAGGATATGCGTATTGTCACGAAGGCTTCTTTATCGGAGGAGGAGAGCGAATTTGACGGAAAAAGTCTGACCAAAGAACAGATGCTGTCTTTGTTGGAATATTATAAGACTTGCAATGAACCTCGCAGGAAGGAGTTTTTGGAAATGTTTTTCTTTGCTTTCCACGCTTGCGGACTGCGTGTTGTGGATGTGATGACTTTACAATGGAAACATATTGACTTTGCTCGGAAGGAGTTGCGGAAGATTATGATCAAGACAAACAAACGTCACGTAATTCCACTTACAGAACCGGCATTGTACATCTTGCAGCAATGGCAGGAAAAGCGTGCAGGATGCCGGTATGTATTTGACCTTGTGAAGGAAACTTTGGATTTGGATGATGCAGAGGCTCTTTATAAGGCACGTAACAATGCGACTAAATGTATTAACCAGTCGTTGGCTGTCGTGGGGGAACAGATTGGACTTCCTTTCAGTCTTTCAATGCATGCGGACAGACATTCGTTTGCCGTTTTTGCGCTGAATAAAGGGCTTTCCATGTCGGTCGTCAGTCGCCTGCTCGGTCATGGAAGTACGGATGTAACGGAGAAAGTCTATGTCCGTTTCTTGCCGGAAACTTTGTCTGCTGAAGTAGCTCGATTGAAAGACGAGTTAACTCCGCTTGAAATAATCTGATTTTCAAAATTTATAGTAATGAAATAATGTAACTACTCAGGTGCCCCAGTCATAGACCGGAGGCCATGACCATTTCAAAGGATATGATTCAATCGTTGATGTTACGCCAGTGCAAGGGTCGCTATGACCCGAAGGACCTCGAAGGGGTTCTGCCCGTTCTTTACCGCCGTCTGTATGACGGAGGCGACGGTGGCGTAGTTCTCTGCGCCGGTCTCGGTCCGGAAGCATCCGCTGACCTTGAGTTTGGTCTTGGCAGGCCTGAGTGCCTTCTCGCTGTCGTTGTTCGTGGGTGGGACGAGCGGGTTGGTGAGGAACGTAAAGATGTGGTCCCGGTGCTTCCTGATACCATTCTTGAGCTTGTCAAGCTCGGTCTCCTTTCCGTCGTCATTCGCATATACCGGAGGACAGGAGAGCAGTTCGTCCAGCCGTTTTTCCATATCCCTGCGTATTTCCGGCCCTATGTTCCCTTGATGTCTCTGATGGACGGAGTCCCGCAAGAGGTCCAGCATGTCCATGCTCCAGGGGTCTTCCTTGAAGGCCTGGGCCGTATAGGTGAGGTTCCGCAGCAGGTGGGCGATGCAGATTTGGTGATCTTCCATTCCTACATCTCCCATGAAGTAGGCGGGCCAGCGGTCTGTCACCCAGACTATCCCTCTCAACTCCTCTGGAGTGAAAGTCTTGTTCACGGCATTGTGGCTCCGGCTCTTGTCGAAGGCCAGATATGTGGCAACATCACTCTGGAAGGTCCACAGCCAGTTGTTCTTTCCGGCCACGTTGACTCCGGTCTCGTCCGCCCCGGCGACCTTGCCTGCGGCCACTCTCTGACGGATCATCTCATAGGGAGTCTTGGAGAGCTTCCTCATAGCGTTCAGCATGTTGGACACGGTCCCCTCGCTGATATGCAGACCGAAGATGGTCTCGTACAAGTGCGTGAGCCTTCTGAACGGGACGTTCTGGTAGGTGCTGAGGTACGGGGTCAGGGCCATGTTGTTAGGACCGTAGGACACCGGAGCGTTTACATTTTTCAGGGAATTGCCCCTTGCAGCAGTGGCCACAAGTGCATTTGACCTGCATCTGAAGATGGTTGAACACTTCCGGCACAATGGGCAGCGGAATGTCCATCACCTGACGCGTGTCGCATACGGTCGCTGTATCCATGTCCAGCGGCTTGCCGCATTCGGGGCAGGTGGCCGCAGGATACCAACGCTCGATACCGGTAACATGTTCTTCCTGCATATGGGTGACACCTTTGTGCCCGACCTGGCCGCCGGTCTTTTTGTCGGTGGGCTTCCGCTGGGACTGGGTATGCTTTATTCCTATCGGATTTTTGGAAGGAGGGATGCTGCTGTTGGCACTGGTCTTGAGAACCAACTGCTTGCCGATTTTAAGTTCCGCAATCTCCGCCTTGAGCTTCTCGATTTCTTCGTCCTTGCGTACAAGATTGCGGTTCAGGACATCAACAACCCTCGACTGCTCGTGCAGTTTCTCGGCAAGTTCTGTAGAGGACAAGTCCTCAGCAAACCCCATCTCCCTAAGGAGTTGCTTGCGCCGCCGGGTGAGTTTCACCCGGTCCGCTTCAAGACGTTTGCGAAGCCCTGTGTTGAAGTTCTTTTCCATACCACAAAGATAGGAAAAGAAAATGACATGCTCAAATTTAATACTTTGAGTATCAATAGGTTGAAGGGTATTTGCAAGCCTTGTGGCGACGTTGACGCCTCTTTGTTCGGAGGTCCAGATATAAAGTTTTCAAGGGGCTTGAACAGGCCCCGAATAGCCCTAAGCGGGCTGATTTTCAACGACTTGAAAGTACAGGTTGCGGCATGAAAAAATTTAAAAAAATCACAACAGGGTGACGCCAACCCCACGGCATCCTCAACTTATAGTCAGGGCAGGG
>OIYX01000220.1_pt1 | contig 20702 bp, 17 predicted proteins | sample 1588431 | NCBI WGS metagenome assembly OIYX01 (sample SAMN03283241) | human gut metagenome | biome: human-associated habitat; material: feces | host: Homo sapiens | place: Peru | collected 2012
TGCAGAAAACTCCGTGCTCACGGCGCACGCCGGAGCCGCCAGCGGGCGCAGCCTCGGCATCTTCGCCAAGGGCGAGCTGCGCGCCGTCTCCGACGGTTCGGACTGCGCGGTCTACGGCTATGGCTACGGCACCGAGGCGCCGTCCCGTGTCGACGGAAGAAGCTGCGGCATCTGGACGATCAAGGGGCTTTCCGCCGAGGCGCGTGAGGGTGCCTGCACGGTCAGCGGCTACGGTGCGTCCGTCGGCGGCGATGCCAACTCCTGCGGCGTTCTGGTCGCGAAGGGCAACCTGAGCGTCTCCGGCACGAGCTCCGAGGCGCAGGTCAACGGCTATTACGGCTCGACCGAAACGGGCATGGCCTTCGGTCTGCGCGTCTATGGCGATCTCTCCTTGAACGGCCTTGCAAGCGTATACGCCGACGTCGATCAAAACGCCGTCGTCCGCGCCGACTGCTACGGTCTGTACCTGACCGGCGCGGTCACGGTCACGAATCCCGACCCCTTCCGCGCGCCGAAGCTCTCCGCCGACGCCTCCACTGCAGGCAAGGACAAGGTCGCCTACGGCCTGTATGCCACAGAGAAGCTGGCGCTTCCTGCTGCGCTCTCCGGTCATTTCAGCGGCACGACCTCTGCGCTGCACTCGTCAAAGGGCGTTTCCTACCCGGCGCTTGCCAGCGGCTCGACGACCGCCGACCTGAGCCAGCCCATCACGCTCTATGACTGGAAGGCCTCCGGCCGTGATTTTGTCAAGGATTCCCAGCCCGCGCGCGTGCTGACGCTGCATCCGGGCTACGATGTCTGGATCGGCAAGCATCGCATCGCCCCCGGCGACAAGCTCAGCGACGTGCTCGGCGACGGAACCGTCTCCTACACGCCCGCCAAAACCGAGCGCGACGCCGAGCAGCTCACGATCCGCGGGTTGAGTCTGCAGGCCGACGGATGCAGCGGCATTCTCTCTTATCACGATCTCACCGTTTATGTGCAGGAGACGAACACGATCTCCGCAAAGGGCGCGCAGGACGCCTGCGCCGTTGCCTCCTACGGCGAGCTGCGTTTAGAGGGCGTGGGCAGCCTCGTAGCAGCCTCGGAGCAGGCCGACGCCATTCGCGCCGAGGAGAGCGTCACTCTGCACACGCTGACGCTAAAGGCATCCTCCGGCGCCGCCTGCGCCGTGCAGGCCGTCTCCGGCAAGCTCAGCCTGATCAACGCCGAGCTCGACGCCGTCGGAACGCCCGCCGCGCTCAAGGCCTCAACGGTCTCCGTCGCGGGCGACGTGACCATCCGGGTCGGCGACCCGCTTGCCGAATGGGATCGCAAGGAGGTGCTGACCTCCTATGCGCAGGTCTCCGTCACGCGCAATCCCCCCTGCCCCGGCGACGAGACCTGCCCGTCTCATGCCTTTGCCGATCTGCCCGCGCCGGACAACTGGGCGCACGTCGGCATCGACTTCGCCGTGCGGCACCGGCTCTTTGAGGGCACCGCGAAGGACGCCTTCGAGCCGGACGGCACCATGACCCGCGCCATGCTCGTCACAGTGCTCTGGAGGCTTGCCGGACGCCCGGACTGCGCGGTCAGCGCCCCCTTTGACGACGTGAGCGACGAGGCGCTTTATTACTACGTCCCCGTCGCATGGGCGGCGCAAAACGGGATCGTCAACGGCGTCTCAGAGACGGTCTTTGAGCCGGATTCCTTTGTAACGCGCGAGCAAATGGCCGCGATCATGTTCCGCTATGCGAAATTCCGCGAATACGATCTGACCGGGCGCGCCGACCTGAGCTTCTTCCCCGACCGGCGGGATGTCTCGCCCTATGCCGAGGAGCCGCTGGCGTGGGCAAACTACGCCGGTCTGATCACCGGCACGAACGGCGCTGACGGCATCGTTGTGCTTGCGCCGTCAAGCGGCGCGACGCGCGCGCAGGTTGCCGCCATTCTGATGCGTTTTATGCAGTATTATGGGCTGGACGCCGCCGCAGCGGAGCCGACTGTCTGATCTGCCCTCGCACGCTTGCTTCGGCAAAACGGTGCAGCCTTTTTCCGGGGCACGGCTCGTGCAGCCGCGCCCCGAGCCTTATATTTCGTTTATTTCGATCGGAGGATGCTATGAAGGAATTTTTGGTTGTTGTGGATATGCAGAAGGATTTTGTCGACGGCTCACTCGGAACGGCCGAGGCACAAGCCATCGTGCCTCGTGTTGCCGAGACGATCCGCCGCTTTGACGGCAGAGTCTTCGTCACGCTCGACACGCACGGAACGGACTACCTCTCCACGTCTGAGGGTCGTCATCTTCCCGTTGCGCACTGCATCAAGGGGACACCCGGTTGGCAGCTCGACGGCGCGATTGCCGCCGCGCTCGAGGGAAAGGACGTTGTGGTGCTCGAAAAGCCGACCTTCGGCTCGCTCGAGCTTGTCGAGCAGCTCCGCCGCGCAGCAAACGGAGAGGCGTTTGCCGTCACGCTTGTCGGGCTGTGCACGGATATTTGCGTCGTGTCCAACGCGCTGCTGCTCAAGGCGAACTTTTATGAGCAGACCGTGCGCGTTGACGCCGCCTGCTGCGCCGGTGTGACGCCGCAGACCCACCGCGCGGCGCTCGAAACCATGCGCATGTGCCAAATTGAGCTGGAAAACGCCTGATCCGCACCTCCGCCGCCGCCTGATCCGCACCTGTGCTTCGGATCGGGCGGCGGCATTCTCATGTTTTTCCCCGCTTCGGCTTGCTTTTTCGGGCAAGCTGTGCTATGCTTGATACGATAGAAAGAATAACGGAGGCAAGCACCCATGATCTATCTGGACAACGCCGCGACCACGCTGCGTAAGCCGCAGGTCGTGACGGACGCCGTTGTTGAGGCGATGCAGACGGTCGGAAATTGCGGCCGCGCCGCCTACGACGAGGCGCTCGACGCGGCGCGGACGGTTTTTCTGACGCGGCAGGCCGCGGCGGATTTCTTCGGCTGCCCGCGCGCCGATCACGTTGCGTTCACCGCAAACATCACGGAAGCCCTGAATCTCACGCTCAACGGTCTGCTCAACCCGGGGGATCACGTCATCACGACCGACCTTGAGCACAATTCCGTCCTGCGGCCGCTCTATCGTCTGGAGCGGGAGCGCGGCGTTTCGCTCAGCTTTGTCCCGGCCGACCGTCGGGGCTGCATCGACTACGATGCCTTTGAGGCACTTCTGCGCCCCGAGACGCGGCTGGTCGTGACGACTCACGCGTCCAATTTGACCGGAAATGTTCTGAATATCGCGAAAATTGCCGATTTTTGCCATAGGCATGGCCTTATATACGTGCTCGATGCGGCGCAGACCGCCGGCACGTTCCCGCTGGACATGACGGCGCTCGGCATCGACGTGCTCTGCTTCACGGGGCACAAGGGACTCATGGGGCCGCAGGGCACCGGCGGTCTTTGCATCCGCGAGGGCGTGGAGATCCGCCCGTGGAAGGTCGGCGGCACGGGTGTGCAGACCCATCTGCACGAGCAGCCCGCGCAGTATCCGACGCGGCTGGAGGCCGGGACGCTGAACGCGCATGGCCTAGCCGGTCTTCGCGCTGCGTTGGAGTTTCTGAACCGAACCGGGCAGGACGTCATCCGCGCCCACGAGGAGCGCCTGATGCGGCGCTTCTATGACGGCGTCCGCGCCATAGACGGCGTGACGGTCTACGGCGATTTCTCCGCCCCGCGCGCCGCGATCGTCACGCTGAACCTCGGCGACGCAGACTCCTCAGAGGTCGCCGATGCGCTGGCACAGGAGTTCGGCATCGCGGTTCGCGCCGGGGCGCACTGCGCGCCGCGTATGCACGACGCCCTCGGCACGGCGGAGCAGGGCGCGGTTCGCTTCTCCTTCGGCTGGTTCAACACCGATGAGGAGATCGACGCGGCCATCGCCGCAGTGAGGAGTCTTGCGCAATGAATCAGCAGGCAAGACTGATCCTGACCTTTTATACAAGCGCCGGTGCGATGGAGCTGGAGCGGCTGTGCCGGGCGGCGGGCGTTCCCGGCCGGCTGGCGCCCGTGCCGCGCAGCATCACCTCCGACTGCGGCATCGGTTGGAGCATGGCGCTTGCCGACAAGCCCAAGCTGCTGGCGGCGCTGAACGGACACGACCCCGAAATTGCGGGAATGCATGAAATCAACGGAACGGAGCATTGACATGGAAAACGAAGTAAAACTGACAAAGCTTGCAAAATGCGCCGGCTGCGGCGCAAAGGTCGGCGCGGGCGTGCTGGCGCAGCTCCTCGAGGGCATCCGCGTGCACCGCGACCCGCGTCTGCTCGTCGGCTTTGACCGTAGCGACGACGCCTCGGTCTATCAGCTCTCCGACGAGCTGGCGCTCGTGCAGACGGTCGACTTTTTCCCGCCCATCGCCGACGACCCCTATACCTTCGGCGCGATCGCCGCGACGAACGCGCTTTCGGACGTCTATGCCATGGGCGGCGAGCCGAAGCTGGCGCTGAACATCATGGCCGTGCCGGAGGACATGCCCAAGGAGGTCGTGCACGACATTCTGCGCGGGGGCTATGACAAGGTTTACGAGGCCGGGGCGCTGATCACCGGCGGTCACAGCATTCTGGACGACGAGCCGAAATATGGCCTCGCCGTGACGGGCTTTGTTCATCCCGACCGCGTGCTGACGAACTCCGGCGCAAAACCCGGCGACGTCATTCTTTTCACCAAGCCGATCGGCATCGGCGTGCTGACGTCTGGCATGAAGGCAGGCCTCGTCAGCGAGGAAACGACGCAGCTTGCCTATCGCCTGATGACCACTCTGAACAAATCCGCACGCGACGTCATGGTCAAGTACCGCGTTCACGCCTGCACCGACGTGACCGGCTTCGGCCCGATGGGGCATCTGTTGGAAATGGCGCAGGGCAGCGATGTGGAGCTGCATCTGAGCGTTTCGGGCGTGGACTTCATCCCCGAGGCGCTTGAGCTGGCGCGGATGGGCGTGCTCCCGGCGGGCATGTATCGCAACCGCAGCTTTGCAGAGTCCTCGGTGGACGTCGGCAGCACCGAAACCGCCGTGCAGGATCTGCTCTTTGATCCGCAGACCTCGGGCGGCCTCGCCATTGCGGTCGACCCGGAGGACGCCGACGCGCTGCTGGCCGAACTGAGCGCCTGCGTCCCCTCGGCGCAGCGCTGGGCGACCGTGCACGAATATCGCGGCGGCAAGCGCATCGTGCTCGAGCCGTGACCGGTCTGACGCTCAAGCAGCTTGAGGCCTTTGTCTGCGTGGTCGAGTGCGGAAGCTTTTCGGCTGCCGCAGAGCGGATGTTCCTCTCTCAGCCCGCCGTGAGCGGAGCAGTCGCCGCGCTGGAGCACACGCTCGGCATCACCCTGCTCGAGCGCGGGCGGCGAAAAAAAATTCTCCCGACCCCGCAGGGGCAGGAGACTTACCGGCGCAGCCGAGAGATCCTGCAGCGCTGCCGCGAGCTGGAGCAAACGTTTTGCTCGGAGCAGACCGAGCTTTCCATCGGCGCGTCGACCATGCCGATGGAGATCCTGCTGCCGCCGCTGCTGGCCGCCTTTCATCGCAAGGCGCCGCAATGCCGCTTTGTTTTGCGTCGCGGAAACAGCGCGGAAATTCAGGACATGCTGCAAAACGGCGAGGTTCAGCTCGGCATCGTCGGCGCCCCGCCGGGTGCGGCCGCGCTCAGCAGCCGCCCGCTGTGCAGCGACGAGCTGGTCTTTGTCACGCCGAACACACCCGCTCTGCGCAAAAGCGCGGACGACGGGCTAGTCGGCGCGGATCTGCTCGATCGACCGCTGATCCTGCGCACGGAAGGCTCCGGGACGCTGCGCGCCGCAAGGGCATTCTTCCGCGAGGAGGGCAAGCAGCCAACCATCGTCGCACAGATTGAGAGCAACGCCGCGATCCTTCAGGCCGTGCATCAGGAGCTGGGCTGCGCGATCCTCTCCGGGAGCGTCGCCGCGCCGTGGGTGCGCGACGGACGCGTGCTCTGCTTTCCTCTGCGCAGAGTTCCCGTCCGGCGCAGGCTCTATCTGCTCCTCTCTCCCGACGCCTCGGGGCTTGCCAAACGCTTTGCCGACTTTGCAGAGCAATTTGCCGCAGCACATTTCTGACTCATACTAGGGAACCATTGAGGTTTGGAAATCGCAGGAATCCTTTGAGCGCCGCAGCCGATTGATTCAGACGTTCCCTAGTATAAAGCCGCATTTTCTGCCGGCATGACAAGGTCGACGCCCCTGATCGGAGGGATCAGAGGCGTCGACTTATTTTTTTACGGAATATCGTGCTCCAGCTCCTCAGGCGCCTCGTCGAGCACCGACGGGTTGCGCAGAAGCTTCTTGAAATATTTCATAACGGTCGCGTAATAGAAGCCGTCCACGGTGCGCTCGTCGCAGTTGACCACAAAGTCGACATAGCGGCGCGAGACGGGCGTGCCGTCCGCATCCAGCTCGGTCTTGCGATATTTGCGGCCGACGGCCATAAACGCAGGAAGATTGCCGAAATTATAGAGATGATGCAGCACCGGCGGGATGCCCAGAGAGCCCATAGAGGTAAAGATCACGGAGCCATGGAAGGGGCTGAGCTCAAGCAGGATGCCCGGCAGTCTGCCGAAATAATCGGCGACCTTGAGGCACCAGACCGTGAACTTCAGCAGCAGCCCGGGCAGGCTGGCCAGCATCCCGGCCAGATTGTCAAACGAGCTGTCAAGCGGCGTGTTCTTGACCTTTTCGACCTCGGCGTTGAGCTTCTCATAGACATCCTTGGCCGTGTCGCGGCGGTCAAGATGCAGCTTGATCATGGTGTCGGGCGCGTCGGTGGTCATATCCTTTTTCACGGCCATGACAAATTGGATCTCATCGCCGCGCTGATAGACGCGCTGGCCGGAGAAGAACCGGTTGATCCCCGGATATTTCACAACACAGCGGACATAGGCTGCAAGGAACACATGGAACAGGCCAAAGTTCTCCAGCCCCTCGGCGCGCTTGCGGTGCACATAGCGCTCGATGGCGCTGATCTCCACGGTGTCGTGGATGCTGTTGCAGGCATCGTTGCGGTCGGGCATGATGTAACCGGCAACAACGGACATGCCGTTGAGCGTGCGCACGCGGCGGCCGTCCTTTCGGTCACCCCACGTCGGATGATACAGGCCGTCGGTGAAGCGGCGCGTGGCCAGCATGGCCGAGAGGAACGACGTGGCAAGGCAGACATTGGCGAGCTTTTCAAATAGATAGGTCAGCTCAATGCCTGTGCGTGCCTCGCGGGCAAGGTCATAGACGAGCACGCCGAGCGCGCAGAGCGCCAGCAGACGCATCAGCAGGACGCTTCCCAGCTTGCCGGTCATCAGCAGACGATAGAGGACGTAAAGCGCAAAATAAATCAGGCAGCAGGCGAAAACATAGCGCAGATAGCCCAGCAGCGCATAGCTCGAGCCAAGGCCGTCGAGCACGGAGCGGTCGGCATGGATGCGGACATACCAGTCCACCGCAACTGCACCGAAATAGACGCAGATCCAGAAAATATCGCGCGTCGTGCGGTAAAGCTCCTTCGGTCCCTGCAGGATCAGGCGCAGGGCGAAGCCCAGCCCGACGAGCATCGGCAGCAGCCGAAGGAAGCAAAAGCCCCAAAAGCCCGGCATCTGCCCAAAGCTGAGCGAAAGCACCTGCATCACAACTGCGGCAATCGCGGCGGCAGCCGCGAACCACGTCAGCGGATTTTTGCGGCCGGCATAATAACGGATCGGATTCACAGATCTCTCCCCTTTTATCTCGTATAGTGCTATGATTATATCATTTTCCGGCCAACACGTCAAGAAAAAAGCACGGACAGCAAGAATTCGCCGTCCGTGCTCTGTCATATATTCTGATTCAATGAAGCGTGTTCAAGGGAAGCTCTCGGCTCCAGGGTGCGTCCGATTCTGCATAAGGAGGCGAGGCACACGTCATCACGACGCGCGTATGCAAAACGCACGCCGGCTCTGATTAAGCTGTGAAGTATTTTGAATCAGGAGTCCGCCTGATTCCGTCCCCTTGGGCTTTTTTCCACGCGCACAAGCTGCAGAGGGAAGGGCTTTTTTCGCAGCGCATCCTGAAGGCAAAAGCCCAAAGAGCCGACGAAGCAGATCAGCATATCCAGCATGGTGTCGATCAGGCCGATGTCCAGATACCCGTCGAGCCGCTGGCCGTTGACGATCACCTCAGTGATCGGCTCAATGGAGCCCATCTCGCCCATGGACGAGCCGAGCACATAAGAGTGGATGTTGCTGACGTAGTAGTCATTTTGCAGATCCAGCCCGAACAAACGGTCGCCGCCGAACTCGACGAACTCCCAGAGCACCGCGATGCTCAGCGCCATGGCCACAGCGCTCAGCCGTTTGATCGCGCGGCCATGCTCATTCTGCGGCTCAAGCGCGTCGGGCGCGGAATAGCCGATCATGGCAAAAACGATGCCGCAGAGCAGGTGCATCAGCTTATCCCACCACGGGATGAGATAATAGAGCTGATAGGCATTGCCGCCGACCGGCCCGGCCACGGCATAGAGCAGCAGGACGCACTTGAGCTTCGCGCCGAGGCGCACATGAAACATCCGTTCAAACAGCCACGGCGCGCACAGCAGCCCCATCGAGGCAAAGCAGGCGCCGACATTCATCATTCTTCGGCGCGCAACGCAGGCGATCAAGGTAATCGCGCAAAAAATCTGCAAGGTCGCGAACAGGCGGCGTACCGTCAAATCCTCTTTTTCTTTCTCAAATAAGCGCATGCCGGCTCCTCCTGTGTGCTGCGTAGTTACGCGTGTTTTAATTCATTTTTGAACTATTCATTATTATACTATTATTCCATGGATTGTCAATCTTTGCTTTGTAAACTTTCTGTAACATCCGATAAGATATGCAAAACCACGCCATCCATACACGGACGGCGTGGTTTTTGTTATGCAATATTGGCCTCGAGCCATGCGAGCAGCTCGGCGCGTCCCTCCTCGCTCATGGGAAAGGTCTTCTGCGCCTCCATCCGGCTCAGCTCGTAGCACAGCTCCCCGTGCCACAGCTCCGCGACCATGGAGCTTTGCTCCAGATCGGCCTCCTTCCCGGCCATGACCACCTGCGGCTCAATGCGAAAGCGCAGGGCGCCGCAGCTCCCGGTGAAGATGTTCTGATTGGCGAAGCTGTGCAGCGTGGGCAGATAGATCTTCGGCGTGTCAGCCATCGACCAGCGCTTCCATCTCGTCGAGCAGCTCGCCGAAGAGCGCCAGCGCATCCTCGACCGGCTTGGTCGTGCTCATATCGACGCCCGCGCCGCGCAAAAGCTCGATCGGGCTCTTGCTGCATCCGCCGGAGAGGAACTGCAGATAGTCCTTGACCGCCGGAGCGCCCTCGCGCAGGATGCGGCGCGACAGCGCGATCGCTGCGGAGTAGCCCGTGGCGTACTGGAAGACATAGTAATCATAGTAGAAATGCGGGATGCGCATCCACTCCAGCGCGATCTCATCGTCGAGGACAATGCCGTCACCGAAATAGAGCTTGATCAGACGGCGATATTCGTCGTTGAGCACCTCGGCCGTCAGCGCCTTGCCCTCCTTGGCCATCCTGCCGATGTTCATCTCAAACTCAGCGAACATGGTCTGGCGGTAGAGCGTCCCGCGGAACTGCTCGAGGAAGTGGTTGATGAGGTAGGCGCGCTCCTTCTTATCCGTCGTGCGCTTGAGCAAATATTCCATCAGCAGCGCCTCGTTGCAGGTGGAGGCGACCTCCGCCACAAAGATGACGTAATCCGCATCGATCGGGTTCTGCGACTGATTCGAGAGGTAGGAATGCAGCGCATGACCCATCTCATGCGCCAGCGTGAACTGGCTGTCGAGCGTACCGGTATAGTTCAGCAGGACAAAGGGATGCACGCGCGCGCCCGCGGAATAGGCGCCGGAGCGCTTGCCCGCGTTCTCGTAGACATCGATCCAGCGGTTGTCGAAGCCCTCCTTCAGGATGCGGCGATAGTCCTCGCCGAGCGGCTCGAGTGCGTCATAGACCAGCTTCTTTGCCTCGTCGATGCTGCTCTTTTTGTCGACACCGTCGACCAGCGGCGTGTAGACATCGTAAAAATGCAGCTCGTCCACGCCCAGCAGCTTCTTGCGCAGCTCCACATAACGGTACATTTTGTCCATATTCCGATGAACGGCCTCGATCAGGTTCGTATAGACCGACGTGGGGACGTTCGTGACGTCCAGCGACGCGTCGAGCGCAGAGTCATATTTGCGAGCGTCGGCATAAAATTGCAGCGACTTCACCTGCGAGGAAAGGATCCCGGCAAGCGTGTTCTTGAATTTGCCATAGCCGTGATACAGTCCCTCAAAGGCGTTCTTGCGCAGCGTGCGGTCTGCGCTCTCCATATAGGAGATGAAGGTGCCCTGCGACAGCGGGTGTTTGTTGCCCTCAGCGTCTGAGACGTCGTCAAAGGTCAGGTCGGCATCGGCAAAGAGACTGTAGACCGTGGAGGGCGCGTTGCCCATCTCGCCGGAGGCAGCCAGCAGCTTCTCCTCAGCGGGCGTCAGAACATGCGCGCGACGGCGCAGGATGTCGCTGAGATAGCGGCGGTAGCGCTCCAGCCCCGGCTCGGTGGCATAGAAGCCCTTGAGTGTTTCGTCGTCGATGCTCATCAGCTCGGGGGTCTCGAAGCTCGTGGCCGCACCATACTCGACGTAGGCGCTCATGACGCCGCTTTCCATGGCCTGATACTTCGACACGCGCGTGTCCTCATCGCTGCGGCGCTCGGCATAATTCACGAGGTCGCTCAGGTAGACCGTTGCCTGCTCAACGAGCTTCAGATAAGCCAGCAGATCGGCAGCAGACTGGCTGATCTTGCCGTGATAGCCCGCCATTTCAGCAGTCAGCTTTTTGAATTTCGCGAGATCGGCCTCATAGGCCTCGTCGGAGGCATAAATGTCCTCCAGCGCCCACTTGTCGGCCTCGCGGAGCTCGGATCGCTCCGGGATTTTTTTCACTTCGCTCATAGGATGATCCTCCGTTTTGAATATTTTTTCAGCATCATTCAAATTATACCACCTCGGCCGCGGATTTTCAATTGCTTTTTCCGTCATTGCGCGCTATCATAGAAGGAAAGTATCAGAAAGGAGACTGAATATGAAGGTTCTTTTGTTCAACGGCAGCCCCCGTCCAAGCGGCTGCACCTACACTGCGCTCTGCGAGATCGCCGACGTTCTTCGGCAGGAGGGGATCGACTCGGAGCTGGTTCAGGTCGGCGCGCAGCCCGTCGCGGGCTGCATTGCCTGCGGCAAGTGTCGAAGCGAAGGAAAATGCGTCTTTGACGACGGCGTGAACCGCCTCGCGGCACGGCTCGACGAGTTCGACGGCATCATCGTCGGCGCGCCGGTCTACTACGCCGGGCCGAGCGGGCAATCGACCGCCTTCCTCGACCGGCTGTTCCACTCCGCCTCGAATAAGCTCGCCGGAAAGCCCGGCGCGGCGATCGTTTCCTGCCGGCGCGGCGGCGCCTCAGCCGCCTTTGACAGGCTGAACAAGTATTTCAGCATCAATTCCATGCCCATCGTCACCTCGCAATACTGGAATCAGGTGCACGGAAACACGCCCGACGAGGTGCGCCGGGACGAGGAGGGGATGCAGACTATGCGCACGCTCGCGCGCAACATGGCGTGGCTGCTTCGGTGCATTCAGGCCGGGGCGGAGGCCGGCGTGTCTCTTCCGAGCCGAGAGGCGCCGACGAAGACGAATTTCATTCGGTGATCAATGACCGGCAAAGAGCGGCATAAAACAGAAGAACGGTGCAGGAGCTTTCCTGCACCGTTTTTTTGACCGGAAACCGAGATCAGCTAAATGCGAGCTGAATGAAAAGAATCACAAGCGCAAAGGCGCCGAAGAAAACCAGACCGACCAGCAGAGCCGCTTTCAAAACGCCGCCGAGCAGGGCGAGCGTTTCGCCAAAAGAAAGCTTAACTGGCTCCTTTTTCTCGTCGGAGCCGGAGGACGCGGGCTTGTGGTACCACGGCATTCCCTCGACGTTCATCGGCGCGATCACGCGGCCGTCGTCATCGTCGTACTGCCGTTTTTTCTTTGCCATTCGGTTCTCCTTTCCAATCACAGGGTGGGTCGATCAAAAAGGGTCAATTATCCTTTTTCTCGGTCTTCTCTTCGGCCTTTTTGCCGGATCTTTTCGCAGACTTGCTGTCCTTGAGCTCCTTGACCTGCGCCTCAAACTCGGCCAGACGCTCGGGCTCGTCGTAGAGGTGGCAGGCGCAGTAATGATCCGGCTCGACCTCGCGGAAATCGGGCGCGCAATACTTGCAGACCTCCATGCACTTGGAGCAGCGCGTGTGGAACTTGCAGCCTGCGGGCGGATTGCTCGGGGACGGAATGCTGCCCTGAAGAATGATCCGGTTCATCTTGAAATCGGGATCCGGCACCGGAATGGCCGAGAACAATGCCTCGGTGTAGGGGTGCAGCGGATGTTCAAAGACCTTTTCCGTCGAGGAGTATTCCACGAGGTTGCCAAGATACATCACGCCGACCGTGTCGGAGATGTGCTCGACCACGGAGAGGTCATGCGAGATGAACAGATAAGTCAGGTTGAATTCCTTTTGCAGGTCGCGCAGCAGATTGATGACCTGCGCCTGAATGGACACGTCCAGCGCGGAGACCGGCTCGTCGCAGAGGATGAAGTCGGGGTTGAGCGCAAGGGCGCGGGCGATGCAGATTCTCTGCCGCTGACCGCCGGAGAACTCGTGCGGATAGCGGTCGCGGTAATACTCGTGCAGGCCGCAGGCGCGCATGATGCGGGCGACATAAGCGTCGACCTCGTCATGTGGCACAAGGTTGTGCTCGCGGACGCCCTCGGCGATGATCTCGCCGATCGGCATACGCGGAGACAGGCTGGAATACGGATCCTGGAAGATGATCTGGATCTGCGGGCGAATGGCGCGCAGCTCGTCCTTCGAAAGCTTGAAAATATCGACGCCGTTGAAGAATACCTCGCCGGCCGTCTTGTCCTGAAGGCGCAGGATGGTGCGGCCGACCGTGGATTTGCCGCAGCCGGACTCGCCGACCAGACCCATCGTGGTGCCGCGCTTGATTTTGAAGGAGACGCCGTCGACGGCCTTCACGTTGCCGATCGTCTTGCGGAAGAAGGAGGACTTGATCGGGAAATACTTGTACAGGTTTTTAACGACGAGCAGGTTTTCGGGATCTTTTTCTGCGTCCTCAAAGCCCTGAGCATAGTATTCGTCACGAATCTCTGTCTTACTCATGGAACAGTTCCTCCTCGTTCAAAGCTTTCGGATAATTCAGAACCTCGCCGCTCTCGAAATAGCGATAGCAGGAGACGATATGCGTGTCGGAAATGCGGATCTCAGGAGGATAGACGCCGTCGCAGCGTCCGTTGCACTGGTCGCGCATCTCGCAGCGATCGCGGAAGTAGCAATAGTTCGGCATATCGACCGGGTTCGGCACGCTGCCGGGGATGTTATACAGCTCGTCGACCTTTTTGCCGACGACCGGCTTCGAGCGCATCAGGCCGATGGTATAGGGGTGCGCGGGATGGTGGAAAATATCCTCCGCCGTGCCCTTCTCGACCACGCGGCCGGAATACATGACCACGACATAGTCCGCCATGCTCGCAACGACGCCGAGGTCATGCGTAATGAGCATGATAGAGGAGTTGATCTTGTTTTTCAGCTCGCGAAGCAGGTCGAGGATCTGCGCCTGGATCGTCACGTCGAGCGCGGTGGTCGGCTCGTCGGCAATGATCAGCTCGGGGTTGCAGGCCAGCGCAATGGCGATCATAATACGCTGACGCATACCGCCGGACAGCTCGTGCGGATAGCGGCGATAGATGCTCTCCGCGTCGGCAATACCGACCATGTCGATCATCTCGAGCACGCGCTTCTTGATATCCGCATCGGACATCTGCGGGTTGTGCAGACGAATGACCTCGTCGATCTGGTCGCCGATGCGGAAGACCGGGTTCAGAGAGGTCATCGGCTCCTGGAAGATCATGGAAACGCGGTTGCCGCGCACGTCCTGCATCACGGTATCCGGTGCGTTGACGATGTTGATCGCCTCGCCGTTTTCTTTGGTGCGGAAGCGGATCTCGCCGGCAACCGTCTGTCCCTTCGGACGCTGCACGAGCTGCATCAGGGAAAGGCTGGTGACGGACTTGCCGCAGCCGGACTCGCCGACGACGCCGACGGTCGAGCACTTCGGAATGTCAAAGCTGACGCCGTCCACGGCGCGAACCGTGCCGATGTCGGAGAAGAAATAGGTGCAAACGTTGTCAAACTCGACGATATTATCCGGGTTTTTCATCTGCGTGGTGTAGTTTTTGGGATCTTTGCCGAGTCTCTTGTGCTCCTTCTCCATGCGCATGGTGAGGCGGCGGTTTTTCTTGGTGATCCTGCGGGATTCCTTCGCGGAAATATAGGAGGAATCCTTACCGGTGGTGTTTGTAGCCATGGTTCTCCCTCCTTATTCCTTCGACTTCGGGTCGAATGCGTCGCGCAGGCCGTCGCCGACAAAGTTGAAGGCGATAACCGTCAGACAGATCAGCAGGCCGACCGGAATCCAGATGTAGTAGTAATGCTCCAGCGCCGCCTGGCTCGAAACGGAGTTGATCATAGTGCCCCATGTGGCCAGCGGATGCTTCACGCCAAGGCCGAGGAAGGACAGCGTCGACTCGGTGATGATGATGCTGCCGAGGCCGGAGGTCGCGGTGACGATGAGCTGCGGCATAACGTTCGGAACAAGGTGACGGAAGATGCGGCGGCTGACGCGCACGCCGGTCGCCTCTGCGGCGATCATAAAGTCCTGCTCGCGCAGAGACAAGATCTGGCCGCGGACGAGACGGGCGATGCCGGCCCAGCCCATAATGCCGAGGGAGGCCATCATAACGACAAGACGCATAATCGTGTCGAAGCGCTGCGCGTCCATCATAGCGCCGAGGATGATCAGGATCGGCATAAACGGCAGGCAGTAGAAAATATCGACCAGACGCATGATGATGTTGTCCACGGCGCCGCCGAAGTAACCGGCAAGGCCGCCCATGATGACGCCAAGCAGCGTCTCAAGGATGACGACGATGAAGCCGATCAACAGGGAGACCCGGCCGCCGTACATCATGCGGGCAAGGACGTCATAGCCGTCGGCGTCGGTGCCGAGAATGTGGTGCACGTTGGGCGTGCAGTAGTTATTAATGAGGTAGTTGACCATGTCGCAGGTGACGACGTATTCCCTGTAGCCTCTGCGGCTGATCGTCAGCGTCGCGTCCTCATAGACATAGTTGCCCTCATCATCGAGCACATACGAGCCGTCCTCCTCGGACTGCTTCGGAAGCTCATGAACCAGCTCTTGTCTCTCCTCGCCAAGCTCCTCCATGCCGTTGATGGTGTTGAGGATGGCCATCTTGAGATCGTAATTCATGGTGTCCGTGCCGTCGTAGCGGCGGATGACGAAGGTGCTCAGCTCTGCATAGAGGCTGCCGTCGGCAGCGTAGATCGCGGGGTTGCCGTCCTCGGTGCCGACCGTGAAGTTCATCCCGTCGGCCTCAAAGGGCTCGTTCTCTGCGATCGCGAGCAGGGAGCGCTCGCGGAATTCGTCGGAAACCTTCGAGCCGGCCTGCTGCATGACGTAGTAATACTCCGTCGAGACGACCACGGGCTTCGCATCGCTCAGCGACGCAACGGCGTACATGCCGTCGTTCCCGCCGAGGACATACTCGGCATCTTCAAAGGTGAAGACATTCTTGCCCGCGTCGGCAGCGCTCTGCGCGGCCTTTTCGAATTCTTGATTCGCCTCAAAGCCGTTGACATAGCTGAAGGTGTCGGAAGCGTTGAGGTAAACATCGAAGGTCTTCGGCGCGTCGCCCTTCTGCTTGAGGTAGGTCTGACCGCCGTATTCAAACTCGGAGCCGGTCGCCTTGGCGACGGCCGTCTCAAAGCTCGAGCCGAGCGGCTCGACGCCGTCCTCATAGGTGAAGGTGCTGCCGATGAAGGCGAAGCGGCCGATCTTCTTCTGGAAGCTGCCAAACTTCGCGACCATCGTTTCGTCGTGACGAGTGAGCGTGTAGATGTGGTCGGCAAGATAGTCCACGGTATAGAGCGTGTCGCCCTCGAGGACGGACATCGTCGTCGCATCGTTCTTCTTCATCTCGGAGATGAAGGTGTTCATGCGGTTGACGACGTTCTGGTCGACCTCGCTGCCCTCGACAGGGTAGCTCAAATATTCGCTGTTTTCCTTTGCAAGGGCATAGTTCTTGTTGATGTGGTCATATTTGTAGTCGACCTCCGTCTGCCCCCAGCCGTAAAAGATCGGGCAGAGAAAGGAGAACACGAACATGACGATCAGGATCACGGAGCCGACAATGGCAAGGCGGTTGCGCACGAAGCGCTTGGCGACCAGACGGCTCGGGGAAATGATCTTAACGCGAGCCGCATCGTCCAGATGCATCTGCTCGTCCTTTTTCCCCTTGAGCGCCTCTCGATCCTCCTTGGCCTTCAGGATCTCATTCAGATTTCTTTCCACAATATCCCTCCTTAGCTAAGCCGGACGCGCGGATCAACCAACGCATAGAGAATGTCAGCAAGCAGGTTGCCGAGCAGCGTCAGCAGGGAGATAAAGGCGAGATAGAACATCGTAAAGGGAATGTCCGCCTCGACCATGGAATAGTAGGAGGCGAAGCCGATTCCCTGAATGCCAAACAATGTCTCGGTGACCAGCGCGCCGCCAAACAGAGAGGGCAGTGAGCCGCCAAGCGTGGTGACGAGCGGGATCAGGGTGTTGCGGAAGGCATGCTTGCTGATGACCTTCTTTTCCGGAACGCCCTTTGCACGGGCCGTGCGAATATAGTCCGCATTCAGGACTTCCAGCATGTTGGTTCTGGTGTAACGCATCAGACCACCGATGCTGATAATAATCAAGGTAACCGCAGGCAAGATCATATGCTTGCCGACGTCGAGGATCTTTCCGAACTCGGAGAGCTTCGGATAATTTCGGCTGGTCATGCCGGTAAAGTCGACCCAGCCGAGCTTTGTTGCAAAGACAAGCTTAAGCAGACACGCGAGGAAGAAGGTCGGCAGAGAGATGCAGATCATGGAAATGACCGTTGCAGTGTAGTCCGCGACCTGATACTGCTTGCGCGCGGCAAGAACGCCGAGCGGGATGGCGATCAGCAGCTCAAAGACAAAGGCAACAAGGCTCAAAATGAAGCTGATCCAAACGGTGTCGTTAAACTCGGTCATGACCGGCTTCGACCATTTCCAGCTATCGCCGAAGTTGCCTATCACAGCATTCTTTACCCATGTAAAGTACCCGGTGACAACGTCTTCGTCCATGCCATATTGTTCGTTCAAATCGTCCAGCCATTGCTGGTAGGACTTGGTAGCGCCGGGGCGAGTGGCAAGCTGGCGAGCCTGCTGCTCGACATAGTTGTTTGGCATCGCATACATCAGCGCGTAGACGATGAACATCACAACTACCAAAATCACAACGCTATATAAAAGTCGCTTGATGATAAATTTTGTCATGTTTCAATCCACCCTGTTTTTAGTCTCTAATACGGAAAGAAGGGAGCCGACGTCCCCCTCGGCGTGCGAAAGCGATATCGACACGCTGAGGGGGCCGAAATCCGGCCCCCTTCTGCCGTAATCAGTTGCGATTTATGCTGATTATCAAAAATCAGTTCATTTCGAGATTCTCGATCTCAGCATTCCAGCCCCAGTACGGAGTCATATCCTTCGGGAGGGTATCGACATTGACACGAATGGTGGAAGCAACCGTGCAATCCTTGCGCTGATAGGTCGGCAGCTCGACGCCCCAGTCAAGGATGATGTCGAAGCAGGTCTTGTAGGTAGCCTTACGATAAGCGGTGTCGGAGCTTTCGCGGGCGTCGACGATGAGCTTGTCGAGCTCGCTATCCGTGATCTGATAGTGGTTGGAGTTGGTGCCCTGGCCGTGCGCATTCGCACTGTAGTAGACCTGATACATATCCGGGTCAGCAGTGGCCTGCCATGCAGCGCACCAGAGCTGAGCGGTGTTCGCCTCGAGGGAGTCGTTCCAGACGGAAGAATCCACATCGTTGACGACGAGTTCAAAGCCGATGGTCTTGAACTGCTCGGAAGCAGCCAGCGCCACGCCGTATGCCGGATGGTCGCCCTGGCCGGAGCCCGGGATGAGCATTTCGTAGCTGGTCTCTGCACCATCCGGAGCAGCAGTGATCATGCCGCTGTCGTCGAAGGTGTAGCCGGCAGCCTTCAGGAAGCCGACAGCAGCCTGCAGGGCAGCGTCATACTTCTCTTCCTCGGACATGCCGTCGGTGTAGATGGGATTGCCGTCAACATCTTTGCTGTAGCAGTTCTCGTAGCCCTCGTCGGTGGGACGCGGAGCAGCCCAAGAGGTGTTGGAGATCGGGTACTGGATGACGGCAGCGCGCTCGCCGTAGTAAGAGTCGATAACGGTGTCGCGGTGGATTGCCATGACGGTCATGATGGCCTTGCGCAGATCCTTGGAAGCATCGGAGCCGCTGTCATTGCCAACCTTGACGACGTCGGCATTGATGCCGATGTAGCCATAGCCGCGGTAGTCAACCAGAACGGTGGTGGTGACGTCGCCGGACATCTCCTTGTTGCTGTTGCCATCTTCCAGAGCCTTCACGGTGTCGGCGCTGATGGACGGGGTGGCAAGGTCAAACGTGCCGGACTGGATGCCAGGGACATAGTCGGCGTCAACGGACTCGACCATGCGGATGTACTTGGTCTTCGGCTCGCCCTTGAAGTAGTTGGGGTTGGCAACGAGGGTGACAACGCCGTTCTCGTAGCTGTCAAAGGTGTACGGGCCGCAGCCGAGAGGCTGGCTGGTCTTGGACTTCACGATGGACAGGTCGCCCTTGGTGAAGCCGAACTGGTTGTTCTCATAGTCATAAGCGGAAGGATCGCCGTAGTAGTGCAGCGGAGCGATCGGGAAGCTCATGTTGTAGATGGCCGTCGCGTCGAACTTCGTGCAGTGAACGGTCAAGCTGTAGTCGCCGGTGCGCTCGATGCCGGAGATGTTCGCGGCGGAGTTGCCGGTGGAGACGCCGGCTGCGTACATGTCAGCCTTGTCGCCCAGCTCTTCGTTCAGGAACTCGGAGAAGTCCTTGTCGGCAACTTCTGCGTTGATGCCATCATCGGTGATGTCGTAGCCGTATTTGGCGATGATCTGCTGCCACATGGTAGCAGTGTCTTCCGCCTCATAGCCCCACATTGCAACCGCGCTCGCGAAGTCTTCCGCGCCGTAGTTGGCAATGACGTAGTCAGCGATGCTCTGGCAGAACTTTTCGCCGGCCGCGTTGAAGGCATTCCAGAAGTACTCGGTGTCTTCCGGGGTGGTCTTATCGCTGACAGCGTCAGGGCCGGCCTTGAGGATGACGTCGGTGAGGGCTTCCATGCCGCCTCTGTAATCTTCCATGCCCTCGATCGGAACGGCATAGATGGTGGAAGAGCCGTCATAGGTCGGATCGGCCATGACATAGATGCTGAAGATGACGTCGTCGATGTTGGCAGGCTCGCCATCGGAGAAGACGATGTCGTCGCGCATGGTCAGGTTGTAGTCGACAGAGCCGTCATCATTCTCGACGACCTCGACGTTGCCCATGCCGTAGTAGGTGTAGTCCGTGCCGTTGTAGGGGATGGTCTCACCCTCGATGCCGTTGTGGACAATGTTGCCCTCGCGGTCAGCCGTCAGAAGTACGCCGGTGGTCAGGTCAACAACGTCCATATCGTAGGCCGTGGTGGCGAAGAACGTGCTGAACTTCTGGCCAAAGGTCGACGTTGCAAACACGAGCGTGTCGGCGCCGTCGGAGTCCTCCGGCTTGGTTTCACTGGACTCAGTGGGCTCGGTAGGCGTTTCGGTCGTGCCTTCGTCGTCGGCCTTCTTGCAGCCGGCGAACATCGCAACGACCATCACAAGCGCCAGAACGAGAGCCAAGAGCTTCATGATCTTGTTGTTCATTTTCTTTCCTCCTAATTTAATAATACTATATACAACAGCGTCGCTGTCGATATACGGATCATTGCTCGGCCTCCATGCGCAGGTTTTTGCCGAGCAGAACACGCGCCGCGCCGCAGAGCGCCCAGAGGGCAGCGCCGAGGCAGAGCAAGAGGTTTCGAGCAGAAAAGGGATTGGACGCCGCCATGGCGACGGCACCGGCCAGCGTCAGGGCGCCGAGCGCGATCTGAGCCGCGCCGACTGTGCGCAGGCGAAGATAGAGCTTGTCGTGATGCTCGCGCGTGACGCGCTCTCCGGCGGTCATCAGACGCCAAAGACCCATCAGCTCATAGAACACGACCGGCGCGCAGAGCACCGTCGGCAGCAGGAACATCCAGCTCTTGGCCTGCGTCCGCACATTTTGCAGCAGCATCGCAAGCCAAACGCCCGTTGAAAGCGCCGAGAGCACGCAGAAGACCAGCTTCATGCGGCGGATCACGGCGGGCTCCGCAGTGAAGCGGTAATACTGCCCCGTGTAGGTCACGACGGTTTTCTTCCCGCCCTTGGAAAGCACCGTCTCGGACTGATAGTCGCGGGTATATTTTTTCCGAATCATGCATGGAACCCCAATGTCTTCATCAAACTATTTCCCTTTTTAGTTTTTATGCATTATAGCATACCGAGGCGGAATTGTCAACATAAAAACATGACGGAATGTCGCGCAAATGCGCTGTTTTGCACGGAAACGGCGGCTGCTCTT
>OIYX01000226.1_pt1 | contig 20504 bp, 24 predicted proteins | sample 1588431 | NCBI WGS metagenome assembly OIYX01 (sample SAMN03283241) | human gut metagenome | biome: human-associated habitat; material: feces | host: Homo sapiens | place: Peru | collected 2012
GCCGCCGAAGACGCGTGGCGCACCGGAGAAGACAACAGCATATCCATGACGGCGGAAGCGGAAACCCGCCGCCGCACGGCTGCAAGGGCAAATCAGCCCGCTCCAAAGCCGGAACGCCAAAACTTTGAAAGCCCCACCAACCGGCAGGCGTTTGACCGCCTCGCCCTTTCAGACGAAGCGCAGAAGGGCGGTAAACCGTCTGAAATCCAATACCGGCTGAACGAAGCCGGTCTGCATGACGCCGCAAACAGCGAAGAACTCAAACAGGCAAAAGCCATCCAGTACATGCAGGAGTGGGACGGCAAATCCTACGCCGACTTGAAAACCGCCTACGATGAAGCGCAGGCGGCATACGAATCCGAACGGCAGAAGGCGCGGCAGTCGCAGAAAGACCGGGAAACCGAAACCATGGGCGTGGGGAACGGTCTGACGCTCGCACAAATCCCCAATCTGGGGCAGTCCGGCGCAGACGCCTATGACCGCCAGCATGAAAATGAAAAATTCCACCTCGATTTGCTAAAAGCCTATCTCGCCGACCGGTACAAAGCACAGGAATCCCCAGAAGCGCAGGCGAAAAACCGCATCGAAAGCGAAGTCACCAGCGCTCCGGATTTCGCCGCCAACAAAGCGCCCAAGGTGCTGGAAGGCGACGCGCCCAAGCTCTTCACGAAAGACCGCGAAACCTATGGACTCGCCCGCCTCATCAGTGAAATACTCGTCGACCCAACCATAACGTTCGAAAAGAACGTAAAGAACATTTCAATGGGTGCGACGAGCGAGATCGCCGGCAAAGCCTACTTCATGGAGCCGTTGGAACGCGACGTCGCCAGCTATCTGTTGAACACCCGCGGCTACAAGGCAATGGTGGAATACTTCAACAGCCTGAAGCCCCTGCTCGACGACCGCGCCGCAGAAGATCTGCAGCAGCGCACAGAGGCGTTTTCCGACAAGCACGAAACGCTTGCAACGGCGGCGTCCATCGCGCTGTCCCCCTTCGCCGGGCTGTACGGCGCGGCAGACCTTGCCACACAGGGCGTGAAAAAAGCGTTCACCGGTCAGCCCCTCGATTTCAACACGCCGTCGCAGCAAATCAGCGCCATGCCGGAAATGCTGTCCGGCACCGTCGCTGAAAAAATCAACCGAAAATACGGTTCCGGTTGGTCTTTCCTCTACCAAACCGGCGTCTCCATGGCAAACAGCTTGCTGGCCTCTTATGCGGGCGGGCCCGCGCTCGGCGCAGCCATCCTCGCAACCGGCGCAGGCGCTTCCGCGGCAAGAGACATCGCAGCGCGCGGCGGCTCGGATGAACAGGCGCTCGCAGGCGGTCTGCTCGCCGGTGTCTTTGAAGGGCTGTTTGAAAAATACAGCCTCTCCGAAGTCAAGGCGCTCCGAACGACCGGTCGCTCCAGCCTCCGCTCCGTCGTTTCCGACGTGGCGAAATCCGCGCTCACAAACGCGCAGGAAGAAGCGGCCACAGAACTGGCGAACGCCGTGACCGATTATCTCCTCATGGGCGATCTGTCGAAGCTCAGCCAAAAGGTCGAAGCCTACAAAACGTCCGGCGGCATGTCGGCGAAAGAAGCATCCAAACAGGCCATTTTAGATACCATCGGTGAAATCGTCCTCGCAGGCGCAGGCGGAGCCCTTTCCGGCGCAGCCATGACCGGCATCGGCGCGGCAATCAACGCGGTCGGCGACGCCAAAACAGGCAGACAGACTGCGCCCTCCATCCTCGATCAGGCGCTTCTGATGGATGACCGCGCCGAATCCTACCGGCTGGCCAAAGCGCTGGCGGCCAAGCAGACGCCGCTCACGGCGGCAGAACGCGGCAATCTCATCCGCTTCATGCATCTGGACGCGGCCAACGGTCTGTCTATCGACCCCGCCAAATACAAAGCCGCGCTGCAAGCCCTGAAAACCGGAAAACCGCTTACCAACTCGCAGGCAGAATCCATCCTCGCCAGCCCAGAAGCCATGCAGAAGATTCGCAATGCAGGCATCCAGCTCAACCTCGAAGGCAAAACAAAAGCCGAACAGCGCGCCGAGTTGAAATCCCTTTCCGGCACACCGGAATTACAAAGCATTCAGGCAATGTCCTTTTCGGGCGCACAGACCGTCCAGAACGGCGCGTTTGTCGAACCGACAACTTATACCGCCAAATCACAAAACGCTTCTCAGCGTTCGTCACAGCCGCAGGAAACGCAAGCCGCGCATTCTCCATCATTCGAATGGCTTGGCGACGCCAAAAAATCCGGAGAAGGGCAGAGCCGTTCCCTGTCTGATCTGCGGAAGTTTACAGAGAGTAAGTTGAAACTAACCGTTGCGGAAAAAGAGATGTTTCTGCGCAGCGCCATCGGCGAATTTATGACGAAGTCGGAAAACGTTCACGTCCGCCAGACCAACGACCTCCCCGTCCTCGCGCATGAAGCCGGTCACGCCATGGATAAACGGTTCAGCCTGCTGAAAAATGCAGATGCCGTTGTCCGGACAGAACTTGAAAACAGACTCTCGCCGAGCATGAAGCAGGCCTACCCAAAAAACCTCCATGCAGCGGAAGGTCTCGCCGAATTCTTCCGCGAAACCATGCTGAACGCTGACGCCGCCGCAAAAGCCTACCCCGCCATGACCCAGTACCTCAAAACGGCGGTTGACGCCAAAACGTGGCAAAATCTGCAAGAAGTCTTTACGGAATCAAACCGCTATTTCGGCAGTGACGCGCTGACCAGATACGGTCTCGCCTTCAACCCGACGACAACGGAGACATCCAGGCTCGAAGCGCTCAAAAGTAAGGATACCTACACCCAGGCCAAAGAGTGGTGGCTGACCCACATCACAGACGACCTCTACGGCGCCAAAAAGGTCGCCGACCTCACAGGCAGCCGCGATATCGAGTTTGCCGTCAGAGCCACGCGCAACGCCCAGTCTCAGGCGGCGCAGTGCGTCCTGCAAGGCGTCACAGACGTCAACGGCCAGAAGACCGGCGGCAGTCTCGTCGAAGCAATGAAGGCTGGCAACCTGAATTTCGACGATCAGGCGCACAGAGCTGCCTTGAACACTTACCTCGGCATTCAGCACGCGCTCGAAGACCAAGCCCGCGGTGTCCAGATCTTCGCCGACCCGACGCTAAGTTCCGCTACAGCCATGCAATCTGCGCTCGCCAGCCTCGAAGCACAGTACCCAGGCATTCAGGACGCGGCCAAAGCGACCGTCCAGTTTGTCAAAAACGTTCGGGATACATGGCTCGTCGGCGCGGGGCTGATCTCCAAAGAGCAGGCAGCCATCTGGGACAGAGAAGCGCCGAACTACGTCCCGATGAACCGCTTCTTCGAAAACGATACCAAGGTCTCCGGCAAAAAGAAAGGCAAGTCCGGCGACGGTCAGGTTGTTCACCGGCAGTACGGCTCCGCGCGTGATGTCAACCCGATTCTCGACAACATCATCAGCTTCACCAACAACGCCGTGCAGGCGGGGCGTCTGAACCGTGCGCGCGCCATGATCTTCCAGTCTATCCACAACACAGAAGGTCTCGGCTGGCTGGCAGATTTGGCGCCCAAGCAAACAAAGGTCGAAACGCTGAAAACCGATCAGGCCGCTGCAAAGCTCACGAAAGACGCCATTGCCGAAGTCGCGTCCCGCGGCTATGACATCGACGCGAAAGAAGTCGAGGATATCCTGCAAGCCGTCCTCCCGTCCGTCCTGACCAGAATCACCAAGGTTGCCCGCAAAGGCGGCGACTACGTCAGTTATTTCAAGGACGGCAAAGAGGTCTCCTACCACGTCCACGACAAAACGCTGTTTGCCGCGCTCGAAGCGATGAAGCCGGAAACCATCGGCCCGGTCGCCCGATTTATTGCGAAAATGAACCGGAAATTCACATCGTTCGTCACGACCATGAACCCGGCGTTCAACATCGCGTCCAACCCCGCGCGCGACTTTCAAACGGCCATGATGACGCAGGACAGCATGGCGGAGTTCGGCGGCCTGATTGCCGAAGTCGCCCGCAACACAAAGCCGTTCTTTCAGGAAATGTTCACGGGTTCCGGCAGCGACCAGACCATGCGTGAATATTTCGCGCTCGGCGGCTGGGGCGAAGGCGTCTCCGGCAACACAAACGCCGTCTTCGACAGCAGCAAGGACTCCCAAACGGTGCAGAAACTCAAGCAGGCAAAACGCACGGCCGGCGAAGCGTGGGAAGGTTTCTCCGGCGGCATCGAACAGTATCTCCGCGCAAACGAATATGTCCTCAGCCGAAAAGCAGGCATGTCCGCGGAAGAAGCCCTGTTCCGCGCCGCCAACATCACGACGGATTTCTCCCGCGGCGGCGTCTGGTCGAAGAAGATCAACCGCGTCGTCCCCTTCTTCAATGCCGGACTGCAAGGTCTGACGAAAGAGTACCGATATCTCACCGGTCTCGACCGAAAAGCAGGACAGTCTCGCGTAAAAACGGCGTCCAAGCGTCTCACGCACTTCGCCCTTGCGTCTATCGTCCTCGGCTCACTGGAAGCCCTCGCAGGCACAGGCTTTGACCCAGGCGACAAAGAAGCCGAAGAGGCCTATTCGCGTTTGTCCACATATCAGAAGAATAACTCCTACTGCATCTACATTGGCAACGGGAAATTCTTCACCGTGCGCAAACCGCGTGAACTCGGCATCCTGACGTCCCTGACCGCCCGTCTGGTCGAAGAAGAACTCTACGATAACGAGAATGCCCTCTACGATTTCGGGGGGTACAGCATGGATCAGCTTCTTCCGAAAATCGTGGATTCCCTTTACCTTGTTCCCGGCGGCATGGGAAGCACAGACGGCGGCAGTCAGTTCTTCGGCACGGCGGTCAACTCCCTCGGCTGGATCGGCTCCCCGCTCGGCGCCATCCTCAACATCGACTACCGCGGCAACCCCATCGTTCCGGCAAACCTCGAAGGCGTTGAAGCATGGAAGCAATACAACGACAAAACCTCCAAGCTCGCACAAGCGGCAGGCAAAGCGCTCGGCTGGTCGCCGATGAAAATCGACTACGCGCTGAAAAGCCTCGGCTTTGTCCAGACCGTCCAGCAGAATCTTTTCCCCGTCAACGGCTCTCAGGCGGCAAACCCGCTCTCGCTGGAAGGCCTCAGCACAACGCTCGGCTTTACCAAAGACAGTGTTTACAGCCAGGATATCACCAACCGCTTCTACGATGCGCGCAGCGCCCTCGCAACGAAAGCAAAGACCTACCCGGATAACAAGGCGCTGCAAGCCGAAAAAGCGCTCTACGACGCCCAGGCGACGTTTTACAGCCGCGCCAGCGGCCTGCTCTCTCAGGCAAGCAGCAAAAACGACCCCAACACCCGCACGGCAAAGGTCACAATGCTCCAAATGCTCGACCAGTTCCTGTCAGACCGTCAGGCAGAAGACGCGTCCGAAACCGTCGAAAAGCTCAAAGCCCTCGCCATCGAAACGGGCGATATGTCCATCCTCCCCAAAGCAGTTGAAACGTCCATACGCGTCGGCCATCAGGACATCCCGCTCAGCTATGCGGAATACTTTGCCTACAACACCGGCTATATCGCGGAGTATTACCAAAATGCAGAGGATATTCTCACATCCGACGCGGACGCTGAAACCAAGGTTGCCGCCCTGAAAAAGCTCAGCACAGCAGCCAAAAAAGCCGCCGTCCGGCAGGTCTTCCAGAACTCGGAAGCTTATTTCAGCCAGCAAAATTCCGCGGCAAAATAGCCCCCAAAAAAAGCCAGCCCGGCGGTTCTTTTCCGTCGGGCTTTGCTTCGCTCTTTTACATAACGTTTTGTTATACGTTCCATTCCAAACTTTCATGGTAAAAATCCCCCGTTTCCTGTGGAAAACCCGCTCCGGTCGATTTTTACTGTTCACTTTACTGTTCACTCGGGGTGTTTTCATTCTTGCATACCGCTCCAAAAAGTACGCAAAACCTGAAATTCCGTGCATTTTCGTTTTGCGTGAAACACAGTGTTTCACAACGAATCAGTGGCATACAAAGCAGATTTCGCGCATTTCTGCAAATTTCACAGCAGAAATCAAAGAAAAAAGACGCTGGAACAAATCAGCGTCTTTTGGCGGAGAAGGAGAGATTCGAACTCTTGAAAAAAATGCTGTTTTCCTTAGAGCCGCAAGCGTTTTCAATTTTACTGTTCACTTTGCTGTTCACCGTTTCCGTTGAAGTGCGTGAGGATTTTGCGGCGAACTTGCGTTTTTGCACCGGACATAATATGCCCATAAACCCGCTCCGCCATACTATTCGTTGCGTGTCCAAGCTCATCTGCAACATAATTGATTGGTACCCCGATGGATAAAAGCACCGATGCGTAGTAGTGCCGCAGTGTGTGAAGCGTGAATGGCGGAAGCCCCGCACGCTGAATAATCCCCGGCAGTTTGCTGGTCAGCGTGCTGGGTTTCAGCTTGCATACATTTCCCGTCGGTTCACGCTTTTCTTCCAGCGCATTCAGCACCCGCTCGGGAATAAGCAAGATACGTTTTGACGCTTCCGCTTTCGTCGTTTTCTTGACCCATTGGTTCTTGTCATCCTTCACGAGTGCGCTTTTCACGGTCAGGCTTTTTTTCGCAAAGTTGATATCTGTCCATGTCAAAGCGCAGATTTCTTCCCGGCGCAGCCCCATGTGAGACGCCAGCAAAATCGGGATTTCATAGTCCGTTCCCCGGACGGCCTGAAGCAAGGTTTCAATGTCTTCCGGCTCCGGCACGGAGACTTCTTTCCGCTCCAATCGCGGCAGAACAACCTTCGGTATCCTTCCGTCATTCGCTTTTTTCCAGACCGCAATAATCAGATCAGCTTGCGACTTGACCGTTTTCGGCGCATGCGTCGCGGCATACCGGTTGACCAACCTCTGAATGTCTTCCGACTCGACCGATTCCAACGGAAGCATTAAAAACCATGATTCGATATTCCGAGCGATTCGCTTATATGTCCGAATGCTGGACGGTGACAAAATATTTGAGCGCTCTTCAATGTAATCGTCAATCGCCTTCCCCACCGTCAGATTTTCAGCCCCGACGTTGTGCTGCTTCTTTACCTCCCACTGTGCCGCAGCCAGCTCCGCTTCCCGTTTCGTGCGCCCATAGATGCGCTTCCGACGCTGCTTTCCGTCCGCGTCGCGCCGGACATACACCTGTACAGCCCAGCGTCCATCGTCCTGTTTTCGTGCCGTTGCCATTTTCCCACCTCGTCTTGCAAAAACGCAAAAAATATTTTTCCAGAATTTTCCGGTTGCTTTTATGCACAAAAAGAGCTATAATTTATCAGTCGTTCTTCTTTTCTGCCAAAAAAGAAAGGATGTGAAAGCCTCCCTGCACTTGACAAAACGAACGAACAAGTGTATGCTATATACATAAGAACATTCGTTTGAGGGGTGCAGAGAGATATTTATGGGTCAGGCAGAAGAGTTCCGCACGTTGATCTTCGCAATCAACCGCATCGAAACTGTCCGCGCGATTTTCCGGCTGCTGGAGGAGCGTCATGCTTCGGGTTCGCAGCCAAAGCCCGGAGGATGGCTATTGCCTCTTCCCGCGAAAGAGAACTAAGGCAGAGAGAAGTTTCGACAAGGCTCGGCGTCAGCAAGTCTGACGTCGGGCTTTTTTTTGTTGTAGAAAAACCGCAGCCATTCGCGGTTTCGCCGTGAACAACTACGGTTTGGAACTCAATCCCGCTTCGCCTCAGCCAAAGCGCGGAGGATCGTCAAAGCCTTCTGCCGGTCTTCCGCAGAAAGTTTCTCAAAAATCGCGGTCAGCTCGTCAGCTTCCTTCGCCGTGATCGCCGCGTCAATTCGCTGCTGGATGGAAACCCCCGGCTCGTCGGTCTTCCCGGTTAGATAGTCTACGGTTGTTTCAAGCCTCGACGCAATAATCGTCAGCTCGTTTTCGTCAACATAATCCTTCCCAAGAGCAACCAAAGCAAGAAAATTCCGCTTTTTCCCAACCAATTCGCATAGATACCGCATGGAAACACCCTGCTCTTTTGCAAGTTCCCGAATGCGGTCTATTTGTACATCTTTCACATTTTGCGCCATCTGCTTATTCATTCCTTTGTGTATAACAGAGAAACCAAACATTTGGTTTGATATTGCTTGACTTCTAACCAAATGTTTGGTATAATATACATGTACTCGATAACGCCTACCGACTTCCGTTTGCTTCATATGCATCTCCTTTCTTGTGGGGAAAGCGGTCGCAGTTCCTCTCACCTGACTGTGGCCGTTTTTCTCCCCGCGAAAGCCGTTCCCATAGAAGCATGACGGATTCGGAAAAAGCATTCCGAGACAATCATAACACAAGAAAGTCAAGTTGTCAAGTAGCAAAATGAAAGGAGTTCCGCAAAATGAAGAAAATTCCCAGCACCCCGCAAGCAGTCGTCGTCAAGACGGATGGAACCGCCCAGTGCGTCCCCTGCGATGCAAGCAAAACCTTGTCGCTAAAGAAGCTGCAAGACCTCGTCGGCGGCCGCATTGAAGTCGTCCGCGCCAGCAGAATCGCCCCGCTCGTCATGATTGTCAACGAAGAAGGCAGGCTGCTGAACCTCCCGCTCAACAAAAACGCCACGGCATGGCAGAGCGCCATCCATGGCTTTCAGCAGATCGTCGGAGACGTCGTGGTCATGTGTCAGCAAGGTGAAGACCTCGTCGGGCTGAATCCCAAACTTGCAAAGCAGCTCGGCGGCGCGTTTACGATGCGCCTGCAAAATGATGTCATCTCAGATTTTTTGAAAGAGCACGTTGAGTGCGAACTAACGAAGGTGAAGCGCCATGCCAGATGACATCCCCTGCACAACGTGTAAATACGGCAATAATGAAGCCGTCTGCGTTTACATCCTCTACGCCCAGCATAGACGCCCCTGCCCGGCTGGCATTGGATGCACGGTCTACGAGAAAGTCGAAAACCGGCGAGAGCGTCAGCAACTCTCGTTAGCGCCGAACCTCAATAAAAAGTCGCTTGACAAAGCAGAGGCGTACCGGCTCTACAAATCCGGCGCAAACGACCGGGAAATCGCAGAGGCTATGCAGCTTCAAACCAGCACCGTCTCCCGCTGGCGTATACGAAGCAATCTTCCGTCGCAGGCAAGCATCTACGCCACGAAACAGGCAAAACAGCTGCAAAACCTCTTTGAAACCGGCGCGTCCGACAAAGAAATCGGCGACGCACTCGGCGTCGGAATAGACCGAGTGAAAGGCCTCCGCAACAAATACGGCTTGCTTCGGCGTCCGTCATCTACGCGCAGGGTCATCTGACCGTCCGCAGAGATAATCCAAAGAGACGTCGAAGTAGTCGGCAAGACGGCATAAGACAGAAGCGGTCGGTTCGCTTTTCCCATATTCATAGAATTGATACATCGTAACTGTCACGCCAGCCGCTTTTGCAGCCTGAATTTGCGTTAATTCAAATGTTTTCCGAAACCGCCGAAGAGCGTCACCAAGCGACATAAAACCCTCTAAAAAAAATAGGATTCAGGGCTTGACACCAAATATATTTTGTGTTATAATAAGGCTGACAACCAAATATGTTTGGTATTCTTCCCAGAAAGTGAGGACAAGTGAACACGAAATTGCAAACAGCCCGAAAAGCGTCCGGGAAGACGCAAAAACAAGTCGCAGAAGAATGCGGCATCTCAAACACCATCTACCAGAGCTACGAATACAACATACGAACCCCGTCAGTCCGAACGGCAATCCGGATTGCGACAGCGCTGAACAGCACAGTTGAAGCCCTGTTCAGCGGAGAAAAGAAAGGAGAATAACCATGCAGCCCATCAACCCGTACCGCATCCGCCTCATGAACCTCGGCAAAACCTACCAAGACCTCGTCGCCCCGCTTATGGACGTCCACGGCATTCACGCCGACACGGCGGAAATCTCCAACGCCGTTACCGGAAAGCGGACATACCCCAAAATGCTCCGCATCAAAGAGGGCGTCGACGAAATCATCACCGAATGGGAGAGAATCGCCAAAAAGAAGGGAGGAGCCAAAAATGCCGTATCGCCCGTGGAATCAGAGCCAAGTTTGGAATAACGAGGTGCAGCCGCTCGGCACCATCAATCCGGAAATCCTTCGCGAGAACCTGATTGCCCTGATTGCTGTCTACCGCTACAAGCGCAAGGAATTCTGCGCCCTGCTCCAAATCTCCAATCAAACCTTCCAGAGCTATCTGGAACGCCCGGAACAGTTCCGGCTCTCGCAGCTCTTCGCAATCGCAGAGTTTACGGACATTCCGCTCAACGTCCTGCTCTGCAAGAAAATCCTGTCCGATGAAAAGTGAGGGACAAGCCATGAGAAAAGCAGCTTCGATTCTGTTCGAGCTTGCGGCGCTGGTTGCACTGCTGCTCTGCATCATCCTCGCCGGAACCGTCACACAGGCGCCCGCAGCTTCCGTACGCGACGCGGCATACCTTTCCGTCTCGTCCCTGATCTGGGCAGGCATTTTCGGCGGCGTCTCGTCCGTTCTGCGCAGAGGATAAAAGCCAAATATATTATACGACAAAAAGGAGGTAGAAGTCAATGGGCAAAAACGGATATCTGGAGAAAAGACAGGCAAATTTCAAAAAAATCTACGAGTGCGCCGTCAAAAGAGCCGCCACGGTCATGGTCAAGATCGCCGTCATCACACTCAACGACGAGTTCGGCTTCGCAGAGAAGCGCGCAGACCGATTCCTCACCAAGCTGAAAGAAAACTTTGACGCCTACGGTGAATCGTCCCTCGAAGACGCAGAGCTGGCAGACGCTCGGCTGGAAGCCCGCGTTGATAAAATTCTGAAGGGTCAGGTGGTGTTGAAGCCGTGATGGTCTTTGTCTCCGCGCGCTATGAATACCAGTCGCGCCGCATTTTTGACCTCGCCAAAAAGGTCGCCGCATATCAGAAGCTCCGACCGGAGGACTGCCTTGTCTGCCCCCCGCTCATGTATGACATGATGATCGAGCGCGTCGGCTCCATCTACCCGCTCCTGCGGCATGATCTCCTGACCGTCTGTGACAGCGTGCTGGTGGTCTCCATGCCGTGCGAAGAAACCATTGCAGACGTCGAGCTGGCAAAAAAGCTCCATATGCCGGTCGAATACGCATCCCAAACGACGCAAAACGCACATCAAAAAATCTTTGAAGAAAGGACCGATGAAAAATGGGCGTCCCCATCTTAATCCTCGGCGAGTCCGGCAGCGGCAAGTCGATGTCTCTGCGCAACTTTGACCCCGGCGAAGTCGGCATCTTCAACGTCGCTTCCAAACCGCTCCCCTTCCGGACGCAGCTTCCGCACGTCGATAATCCCAGCTACCAGAAAATTCAGGCCTGCCTGAAAAACCCGAAGCTCAAAACCTACGTCATCGATGACAGCCAGTATCTCATGGTCTTTGAAAGGTTTAGCCGAGTGAATGAGACCGGCTACAACAAATTCGTGGATATTGCAAAAAACATGTATGAATTGCTTCGCTTTATCCAGACCTGCACGCCGCCTGACGTCCTCGTCTACTTGTTGCATCACACGTTTATATCGGACGATGGCATGCTTCATGCCAAAATGGTCGGCAAAATGCTCGACAAAGAACTCAGCTTTGAAGGGATGTTTACCGTTGTCCTGCTCTGCAAGACGGACGGGCAATCACATTGGATTGAAACCCAGTCAGACGGCGCGAACTGCGTCAAGTCCCCACCGGGTATGTTTGACGAACTGAGAATCGACAACGACCTGAAAATGGTTGATACAAAAATCCGTGAATACTGGGGCTTGACCGCCCCGCAAAAATAACAGGAGGCACAAAATGAGACAGTTTAAGAACTATGCACCCCAGCGCATTCAGGCGTTCGAGCCGCTGCCGGTCGGCGGCTACGTCGCCGTCATCAAAGGCGTTGCCATCGAGAGCTACAACGGCAGCGAACTCATGAACGTCATGGTCGATATTGCCGAAGGCGACCAGAAGGATTTCTTCATGAAGGACTATAAGTCCCAGAGCAGCGACAACAAAAAATGGCGCGGCAACGTCAAGCTCTGGCTCCCGAAGGATGACGGCTCAGAGAAAGACGATTATACCAAGCGCACCTTCAACAACTTCATGGCTTGCGTCGAGGAATCGAACCCTGGCTACCACTGGAATTGGGACGAAAACACGCTCAAGGACAAGAAAATCGGCATCCTCGCCCGTGAGTTTGAATGGCGCAACCAGAATACCGGCAAAACCTCATGGCTCATCGAGCTGGTCAACCCGCACTCGGTCGACGACATCCGGAACGGCAAATTCAAGATGCCGGAACGCCGTCCGCTGAAAAATCAGCCGGTTTCCGCGCCGGCGCCGGGCAGCTTCCAGCCCGCAGGCGACGCAGACGACGACCTCCCGTTCTAAGCCCATGCAGGGCGGGTTGGCGGGAAAACAGAAAACCAAAGGAGGTTGGGCTATGCATCCGGCAGAAATGGCAGCGGCGGAGAAAAACCTGACGCTGCTGGTCGATACAAGGGAACAGGATACAAAAAAATTTCATGAACGCATCACACAGGTTGGCTGGCCGATTGAGCGCGTCGCCTTAAATGTCGGCGACTACAGCGTCCGAATCCCCATGCCGGACGGGACAAATTTTGACCTGTCCGACCGTGTGGTCATCGAGCGGAAGTTCAGCCTGGACGAGCTGTGCATGTGTTATACAAAAGACCGCGCCCGCTTCGAGCGTGAGTTCGAGCGCGGCAGGGATATGAAAATCTACCTCCTCGTCGAAAACGCGACGTGGGAACACATCTACAACGGCAAATACCGGTCGCATATGGATGCCAAAGCCCTGACGGCGTCTGTCCTCGCGTGGCTCTCGCGCTACAACTGCGTGCCGATCTTCTGCAAGGCAGAACTCGGCGGTCTGCTCATCCGCGACATTTTGCAGCGTGAAGCCCATGAGTACCTGATGACAGAAGTCCGGAAGGAGCTGGAAGCATGACGGTCTTCGAGGCGGTCAAAGACCGCGCCGACCCAGCAGACGTGCTCGCGCTCTACGGGCTGCAACCCGACAAGGCAAACATGCTCAGCTGCCCTTTTCACGGCAAAGACGAGCATCCGTCCATGCGCGTCTATAAAGACGGGTTTTACTGTTTTGCATGCGGATGGCACGGCGATATCATCACTTTCGCTGCAAAGATGGACGGCAATTCACCATTTGACGCTGCAAAAAAGCTGAACGACGCGCTTCATCTCGGCGTCGATTTTGGCAAACCGGCGACGAAAGAGGAGACGGACTACTGGCAGAAGCGCGCAAAGCTCAAGGCGGCGGAGGCGGCGTGGGACGCCATGGCAGATGACATCCTCCGCGCAGAGGTCTCCGGCGAAACGGAAAAGGCGCAGCAGCTCCGCGAAAAGCGCGATCAGCTCGACAAAGAGATCACCGCGCTGTCCGCGCCGTTTGAGCCGTCTGCAATCGATATCCCGGAGCATTCCAAGATTGACGAGGGCTTCATCTGGGCAGACAACGGCGTCTATTTCATCTTCACGCCGCCGAAGGGTCAGCCGCAGATGCAGTATATCTGCCACACCGGCATCCAGATTCAGGGCGTCTACGCCGACGAAGACACGGGGCTGCACGCGGTCGTTCTCCGCTTCCATGACGGTCTAAAGCAGCGTGAGGAGCCGTTCGACCGCCGGACGCTGACAGACCCGCAGCTCGTCAAGGCGCTCAGCGGCTACGGCGTCACCATCACGGATTACCGGCAGATGGCGGTTGCGTTCGCCCTTCGGCTGCACAATCAGCCGGTCTCCCCGGCGTCCTCGCGCCTCGGCTGGTTCGAGTCAGAGTTCGTCCCCTTTTCCTCGTCCATCGTCTGCCTGCCCCGCAGCTCCACGACAAACACCATGCTGCAAGCCGTCCGCCGTCCGCACGGCGAACCGGAAAAATGGCAGGCGGTCGCCGCGCAGACCATGGCGGCATCCAGGGCAGCACGGTTCGCGGTCGCCGCGTCGCTGGCGTCGCCTTTGCTGGCAAAGGCAAAATATCTCGGCTTCGGCGTCCACCTGTTCGGCAAGTCCGGCACAGGCAAAACCGTGTTTCTCATGTTGGCGGCGTCCGTCTGGGGTCTCCCGCAGGAGCTTGTCAAGTCCATGGCGTCAACCGCCGTCGGCATGGAAAAAACGGCGGCGTTCCTCTGCAACCTTCCGCTCATGCTGGATGAATTGCAGGAAGTCCAGAACAAAGACGTGCTCGAAAACGTGATCTACATGCTGTCCAACGGCAAAAGCAAGACGCGCGGAACGAAAGACGGCGGCATCGCCTCGGAATCCCGCTGGCTCTCCGTCGCCATCACGACGGGCGAACAGGCGATCCTCGACGACAACGTCTGCACCGGCGCAGAAAACCGCATCATCTCCGTCGACGCCACCGGAGAAACCTACGGCGCAGACCACGGCGCCGAAATCGTCGAAGACATCGCGGCAAACTACGGTCACGCCGGACGCCGCTGGACAAGCTGGCTAAAATCCCCCGCCAACGTCGAATCCGTCCGCCAGCGCGCGTCCGAAGTCCGGCGCAAGCTCCGCGCGGGCGGCTACCTCGACAAGCAGCTCCTCTCCGTCTCGCTCCTGCTGGCGACAAGCGAAGCGGCGCAGCAAGTCCTCTTTCCGGATCACCCGGAGACAGCCCTGACCGAAACGGACGTCCTCCCGCTCCTGACCACCAGCGAAGAAGCCGACCGCGACAAAAAAGGCGTCGAGTACATCAAGGAATGGATTGTCCAGAACGCCAAAAGCTTTGAGGGCGCGCAGACCGAAACCCCGACGAAAGAAACCTTCGGCCGCTGGGATGGAAACATCTGCTGGCTGATTGCAAGCAAATGGCAGGAGGTTCTGAAAAAAGCCGGATATTCCCCAAAGGATGTATTTGCAGAAGCTGTCCGGATGGGCGTTTCTCAGTGGGTCACCGACACCGAACGGCGTTACTCAACTGCATCTATCCGTGTAAATGGCAAAAAAATCCGGTGCATTCAAGTGAGATTCAAAGAGGATTTCGATGACGAGAATGGCGACGAACTACCATTTTAGCCCTAAAATGTGTTCCGTGTTCCAGATTCACGCAAAATGTGTTCCACCGAAATTCTTAGAGCGCCAAGGCTTTTCAGGCTTTGGAACACATGTCCCACATGGAACACGCGAAAAAATAAGCTATACACGCGCGTGTATATACGCGTACGCGCGTGAGAAGTAAAAACTTGTGTTCCATGTGTTCCATGTGTTCCACATACGATTATATATATATGATTCGTTCTAAATAATATATATAATCAACGTTTTTCCTTACTTATTGCCGCCAAAAAGTTCAGCGACGTGGAACACATTTCGCTGTTTTCAAATGTGTTCCATACTCAAAATGTGTTCCAGCAAATGGCAGGAGGTGCTGAAAAAGGCAGGTTTTTCACCGAAGGATGTGTTCAACGAAGCGGTTCGGATGGGTGTTTCGATACGAAGCGTGGATGGCAGGAAAAACCGGTCAACGCAGAAAAAACGGGTCAACGGTCGTTCAATTTGGTGCGTCATGGTAATCTTCAAGGAAGACGGCGACGAGCCAAACGAAGACGAATTGCCCTTCTGATATGCCACAAAGTGGGAACAACGGCACAGTGGGAACACATACGATTATACATATATGATTTATTCTATAAAATATAAATATCAGTCTTTTTTCTTTACTTTACCACCAAAAAAGTTCCATGTCACTGTTCCCACTTCTGGTTTCTGAAAGTGGGAACGTCTGAAAAAGTGGGAACAGGAGGTTCGCCTATGCAGTTATCACCAGAAGAAATCTGCCGTCTGGCGTATGCAGAAAAGCCGCTGCCGTCAGAGGCGACGGTGGTTGATCGGTCGTTGTATGCAGAGGTGCGGCGGCTGTACGATGCGTGGAGCATCAGCAAGATGACAAAAGAAGCCTGCGCGTCAGCGAAGACGGCGGCGCTTTTCCAGTACCGCAAGGATGCGTTTGACTATGACCGGCTGCTCGAAGCGGCGCAGGCAGGCGCAGCGCTGTACAGGGATATCGACGCCGCCGTCACCGCGTACACCCTCTGCCCGTCGAGGGAAAACGCCGACCGCATGATTGAGGTTATTTACCACGTTAAGAAGAAACAGGCGCAGGATTTCCTGAAGCCTGAAAACAACAAGGAGGAATCCGCATGAATCTGTCCAACATTGAGCAGGAAACGATCATCAACTACAACCAAGGCGAAGCGGAAGCAACGGTCTTCACCTATGACAAGGCGCTCATCCGCAAGCTGGAAAGGCTGCGTGAGAAGAATCCGGCGGTGGAGCTGCTGCGGGAGGAAAAGACCGGCGCAAGGGAGTACCGATTCCCGAAACGGTGGTTGTCCATCCGACACCCGGCTGTGTTGAGCGAAGAGACCGTAACGAAAAATCGACGCAACGCTGAAATCGCACGGCGCACACGACTTGAGAAACGCGCAGCATCAGAAGGCTAAAACAGCGCGGATGAATCTATTTTCTTTCCCGCAGGATAGAGCAAAACAGTAAATGCCAGTTCGGGGGTATAAGTTTATCCCCATCGAACGAAGCGCTTAAAAAGTCTGACGCAGGTCAAAGGAATCCCTGTCCTGCAAGTGGTCAGAAGAGGCGCCAGAAAAGCCGCTGCGGCAAAAAGAGCTTTGAGCAATCAGAGCAGACCCCGAAACATCAAAGATAAGCGCGAATTTCACAGTCGCAGACGAATCCGGAGACACACTTCCCTACTCAGGGGTATAAGAATACCACCCAGACAAACCATGTCTCAAACCTTATGTAGATACAGGCAATCTCACGTCAAAATCAAACCCGCTCCAAAGCGGTCAAAACAAAAAGGAGGTATCCCCATGTTAGTATCCCCGTACCCGGCAGGCGACCAGTCTGCAAAGGCAGACGCAGGCAAGCCGTGCCCATCTCTTGTCCCGCCAGAGCTTGTGCTGGGTGTCGCGGAAATCCGCGGCTACGGCAACCGCAAATACGGCAGCAGCGAAAACTACAAGCAGGTCGAACCCGACCGCTATATTGACGCGCTGTACCGGCACCTGCTGGCGATCATCCAAAGGCATGACATCGCCGCGCTGGATGCAGAAAGCGGTCTGCCGCACATCTGGCACCTCGCCACAAACGCCGCGTTCCTCTGCGAGTTTGCGCAGGCAGAAATCGAAAGGAGATCAACCATATGCCAAGAAACGTCAACCGCCCGATAGAGGGCATTGCCCGCGGCAAACAGCAGAGCAGCATCCTCCGCGTCACCACCCTGCAATGGACGGAGAAAGAGAAGCGCGTCAAAATGCGAACGACGAACCCGCGCATCATCAAGCAGCTCCGGTCGTATATGCAGAACCCCAACTGCCTTTATAAGCAGACCGCCGTCAAGGAATTTGCCAGCGGTTACACCATAGCAGAGTTTGAGTTCCCGCTGAGATGCCTCCGCTTCCGCCAGCCGAAAAAAGTGTTGACGCCGGAGCAAATGGAGAAGCAGAGAGAGAGAGGCAAAAAGGCACTGGCGGCCAGACGGGAAAGTATCGCCAGAAAGGCCAGAGAGGCAGCAGGTGAAGCGAATGGCGCAGAGCAGTAGTTTGTTATCCCGTATGGAAAACATGCGTCTCAGTGGCTCTCAGCGCGAACCAGAGCTATCTGCGCAAGAAAAGCGCGAAGCAAGACTTGAAAAAGATATCCAGTCGGCAAACCGCACGTTGAAAATCACGCCGACCGACGTGAAGCGTGCGCTCCGCGCCTTTGCCGCCGTGTCCCGCCGACGGGATGAATACAAGGCGGAAATCCGTCAGCTGCTCAAAAGCCGCGAAAGCAAGGTTGCGGCGCGTCAGGCAGCCAGACTGCTCGAAGCAAGCAGCGCGCTGAAAACCCGGCTCAAAAACCTGCTCGACGCGCTGGACATGCTCGAAGACAACCAACGCCGTCTGACCTATCTGCTCTATATCGACGGACAGATGGTTGATGATGAAAGCATTCAAAACGACTGGGGCGGTTATCCGGGCGATTGGCGCAAAGACGCCGAAACCGCCATCGAAGCCATGGCGAACTATTTGAATCAATCAAACAAGAGAATTTGAAAAGGAGAATTTGAAGATGGCAACCCTGTATGAAATCACGAAGGAATATCTGGACGTGCTGGACAACCTCGAAGTCGATGAAGAGACCGGCGAAATCACCGGCGCGGAACGCCTCGACGAGATGGAGGGGTCGTTTGACCAGAAGGCGGAAGCGGTCGCCTGCTTTGTCAAGAATGCCGCTGCAATGGCAGAAAGCATCAAAGAAGAGGAAAAAACGCTGAAAAAGCGCCGCGAATCGCTGGAACGCCGGAACGATTATCTGAAGCAGCTCCTGCAAAACAGTCTGGATGCCGTCGGCAAAGCGAAGCTCGAAACGCCGAAGGTCGTTGTCAGCTTCCGCAAATCCAAGGCTGTCCAAATCGACGACGAAACGGCGGTCCCCGCAGCCTTCAAGTCCGAAGTCGTCTCCGTCAAAATCGACAAGACGCTCATTAAGCAGGCGATCCAGCTTGGCCAGCAAGTCCCCGGCGCCGCGCTGGTCGAAAACCGGAATATCCAAATCCGGTGAGGCGCACAGATGGACTGCCCAAACTGCGGCGCTCCGACAAAGGTCGTCAACACGCTTCCATACGGCTGGGAGGTCTACCGCCGCCGCCTCTGCCAGACCTGTAATTGCAGTTTCGAAACGGTCGAAACCATCTGCGTAGACCAGAACAAAACAACCGCCAAAATGCGCTATAAGCGCCAAAAAGCGCAGAGATTCTACGCAAAAATGCAAAAATCAGTATCAAACGGGAAAAGAGGTCAAACAAATGCTTGAAACAGAACGCAAGTCCGTTATCATCGGCTTGCAGAAAATTGCGGATACAAAAAGCGTAAGCTGGTGGATGCGAAACGTATGCCTAAAAGCATCCGGGATGCTCCGCGCCGTCGTTGACGGGCGAATCGAGAACCGACGAGGACACTGGATAGACGCACCGGCACTTTCGGAAATAACTTGTTCCGTATGCGGGAAAACATGGAACTGCTGCGATAACAACACCGAAGAGTTTTTCTTTTGCCCTGCGTGCGGAGCAAAAATGGATTTGGAGGAAGAAAAATGAGACTGATCGATGCAGACAAACTAAAATCAGCATTTGAGACATACGACATATGTGAAGAGTGTCCTTCGAAATTAGCTCGGTGCGAGTATGAATGCACAGAGCCAGATTTTCTGACGCCCGGCATTAGACGTGTAATTGATGCCCAGCCATCTGTGGATGCTGTTCCAGTAATTCACTGCCGGGATTGTAAATTTCGATTCTGGGATGATTGGCTTGAAGATTATTGTTGCCGGTGTTATAAAGAATTTAACGCATCGTATGATGGTTTTTGTAGCAACGCGGAACAAAGGGAGGGGGAAGCAGAAGAATGAGCGAATGGATTGGCGTAGAAGAGCGACTGCCGCCAGATGGGGAACACGTGCTGTGCTGGTGTGAGTATTTTAGATATGGGAGCTATAACCGCATGTATAAAACATACGGGATAGGATATCAGTACAACGGAAATTGGGGTGGCGAGGTTGCAAATGGCACAAAGGCGCGCGTAATCGCATGGATGCCGCTGCCAAAACCGCCGAAATACGCAAACAAACAAACGAATCAGCAAACAAATAAGCAAACAAAGGAGTAAAAACAATGGATGCAGTTGAATTTTTGAGAGATTTTAGGCGTATGTGTTCGAGCTACGGAAACGGAAGTTGTGACAAGTGTAAGCTCGCCCACACCATGTGCAATGTAAATGAATGTGAGTGTGATCACAAGGAAGTGATTCGCGTTGTCGAAGAATGGGCGAAAGAGCATCCGGTAAAAACGCGGTTGTCGGAGTTCAAAAAGCTGTTCCCGGATATACCTTTGCTTTTTCACTATCCAATAGGATGCGTGAAAATGTACGATAAAAAAGCAGAATGCACTGGTATATGCTGCTCGTGTCAGAGGAATTTTTGGCTTGAACAAATTGACGAAAACGAAAAAAGCGAGGAGGAAGAAGAATGATGAGCCTGTTTATTTCCATGCCCATGCGCGGCAAAACCCACAAAGAAATCATGAATACCCGCTATCGCGCCATCGCCCGTGTCAAGTCCAGATTCCCAAACGAAGATGTCACAGTTATCAACCCGCTCCCCTTCACATCAGGCGAACGCCCTCTGCCGGTCTGCTGTCTGGCAGATTCCCTGAAACGCATGACCACCGCAGACGTCATCTTCTTCGCGAAAGACTGCGTCGAATATTTCGTTGCCTGCCATTATATGCCACAAATCCTCCGTATGTACGAATCCAAGCAGAATTACCGTAAAAAGGAGCCGTTCAAATGTCTCACCCTCTGACTCATTCTGAAGTCTGTTCCACCCTCGTTGAGTTGTTCGGTCCGCCATGCGACATCTTCACCGGCTCAGACTTCGATATCGACGAGTTCAAGCAGGGCTATTGCCACAAGCTCAAATCCTGCTCAGATTCCCCCAATGCCT
>OIYX01000227.1_pt1 | contig 20458 bp, 18 predicted proteins | sample 1588431 | NCBI WGS metagenome assembly OIYX01 (sample SAMN03283241) | human gut metagenome | biome: human-associated habitat; material: feces | host: Homo sapiens | place: Peru | collected 2012
TGTACGACACGCGCAACTGCCTGGACGCGGCGCGCCTCAGGGAAATTGGCTTCCGCGTGCTGAACGTGGGGAAGTAGGCGCGTCGCGCGACCGGACGGCTCCCTTGTCCGCACGGTTTTCGGCATTGTGGTATAATGCGCGCGGCTTCAATCCCGAAGCCGCAACAACTGAAAGGAAAACACCATGATGACGAAAACGAAAACCGCAGCGGCCGCTCTGGCGTCCGCGCTTCTGGCCACGGGCTGTTCGCCCTCCGCCGACACGACCGAGGGCATCGACCTCTCCGCGCAGGCGCGCGCCGCTGCCGAGTCGAGCGGGTACGTCCCCCCCAACGGCGGCGAGAAGGGCGAGCTCCACGTCTACACGTGGTGCGACTACATCGCGCCGGACGTCCTCGCGAGCTTCGAGAAGGCGCTGGGCGTCCGCGTCATCGTCGACACGTTCGACTCGAACGAGGCGATGTACGCGAAGCTCAAGGCGGGCGGCACGGGCTACGACATCCTGATGCCGAGCTCCTACCAGGTCGCGCAGATGGCGAAGGACGGGCTGATCGAGAGGCTTGACCATGCGAAGCTCCCGAACGTCCGCAAGAACTTCGATCCGGCCTTCACGACGCAGATCATCGACCCGACGTTCGCCTACAACGTGCCGTATGCCGTCACGTACACGGGCTTCATGTACCTGAAGGACAAGATTCCGGCGGGTGCGGACGTCGCGAGCTGGGCGATCCTCGGCAACCCGGCGCTCAAGAGCCGCATCACGTTCCTCGACGACATCCGCGAGGTGATCGGCGCGGGGCTGATGTACCTCGGGCATTCCGTCAACTCGACGGATCCGAAGGAGATCGACGCGGCGGTCGAGCAAGTCCTGAAGTGGAAGGTCAACTCGCGCAAGTTCGACGGCGAGAGCTACAAGACGGAAGTCGCCAACGGCTCGTCCTGGCTCGGCCACGGCTATTCGACCGACGCGACGCAGGTCATCGTCGGCGACGAGGAGGCCGGCGCGCCGCCGCGCGAGGACATCGGCTTCGCGCTGCCGAAGGAGGGCTATTCGATCGCGTTCGACGAGATGGTCGTCGCGAAGAACGCGCCGCGCCGCGACTTGGCGTATGCCTTCATCAACTACATCTACGACGGCGAGGTCGCGAAAGTGAACATGGAGTACATCTGCGGCCCGAATCCCGTCAAGCCCGGCATCGAGGCCCTTGACCCCGACTACCGCGCGCTCATCGTCCTCGACGGCGAGACGATCAAGCGCGGTCAGGTCATCCGGGGCTTCGACGCGCAGCCCGAGGTGATGGAGCTCTACAACAAGGCCTGGGACCGCATCAAGGCGACGGACGCGCGCTAAGCGCGTCCCTGCTGTTTGATCCAATGCGGCGCTCCGTTTTGGTATAATACCGCCCATTCAAGTTCTTTTCGAAGGCATACATGAGCGCAGACCTATCCACCATCCGCAACATCGGCATCGTCGCCCACATCGACGCGGGCAAGACGACGACGACCGAACGCATCCTCTTCTACACGGGCAAGATCCACAAGCACGGCGACGTCCACGACGGCAACACGACGACCGACTTCATGATCCAGGAGAAGGAGCGCGGCATCACGATCCAGTCCGCCGCGATCTCCTGCACGTGGGAGGGCCATTCGATCAACATCATCGACACGCCCGGCCACGTCGACTTCACGATGGAGGTCGAGCGCTCCCTGCGCGTCCTCGACGGCGCGGTCTGCGTCTTCTGCGCCGTCGGCGGCGTCCAGCCGCAGTCGGAGACGGTCTGGCGCCAGGCCGACCGCTACGGCGTGCCGCGCCTCGCGTTCGTGAACAAGATGGACCGCATGGGCGCGGACTTCGCGCGCGTCGTCGAAGAGATGCGCACGAAGCTGAAGGCGGTCGCCTGCCCGGTCGAGCTGCCGATCGGCCGCGAGGACGCCTTCAAGGGCGTCATCGACCTCATCCGCATGAAGGGCATCGTCTACGACGAGGCGACGGAGGGCAAGACGTTCACGGTCGGCGAGATCCCCGCCGAGCTGAAGGACGACGCGGAGCTCGCGCGCGCCGAGCTCGTCGAGAAGGTCGCCGACCTCGACGAGGGCGTCATGGAGGCGTTCCTCGAGAGGGGCGACCTCACGGAAGCGGAGCTCGTGCCCGCGATCCGCCGGCTCGTCGTCGCGGGCCGCCTCGTGCCCGTCCTCTGCGGCACGTCGCTCCGCGACAAGGGCGTCCAGCCGCTCCTCGACGCGATCTGCGCCTACCTGCCCTCGCCGAAGGACCGTCCGCCCGTGCCGGCGACCGACCTCAAGAGCGGCGAGCCCGTGACGCGCCGGCAGGACGATTCGGAGCTGCTGACGTCGCTCGTCTTCAAGATCGCGACCGACCCCTACGTCGGCAAGCTCTACTTCGTGCGCGTCTACGGCGGCGTCCTCAGGAAGGGCGCGAACGCCTACAACCCGCGCACGCGCAAGCGCGAGCGCATCCTGAAGATCGTGCGCCTCTTCGCGGACGACCAGATCGAGGTCGAGGAGCTGCACGCGGGCGACATCGGCGCCGTCGTCGGCCTCAAGGAGGTGACGACCGGCGACACGCTCTGCGCGGAGATGAAGCCGTGCTACCTGGAGCGCATCACCGCGCCGCAGCCCGTCATGTTCCTCGCGATCGAGCCGAAGTCGAGCGCCGACAAGGACAAGCTCGTCGCCTCGATGCAGGCCCTCGCGGCCGAGGATCCGACCTGCCAGTTCCGCGAGGACGCGGAGACGGGCCAGACGATCCTCTCCGGCATGGGCGAGCTGCACCTCGAGATCCTCGTCGACCGCCTCAAGCGCGAGTTCAAGTGCGCGGCGAACGTCGGCAAGCCGATGGTCAGCTACTGCGAGACGGTGACGAAGGCGTCCCGCGTGGACTTCACGTTCGACCGCGAGCTCGGCGGCAAGCGCCACGCCGTCACGCTCGCGATCGAGGTGAAGCCGCTCGCGCGCGGCGCGGGCGTCAAGGTCGGCCTGTCGCGCGCGTTCGCGAACCTCGTCCTCGACAGGCACCTGCAGGAGTGCGTCTCGCAGGGTCTTTCGGACGGCGTCTCGACGGGCGTCCTCGCGCGCTACCCGATGACGGACGTGGAGGTGACGTGCCTCTCGGCGACGCTCGTCGACCCGGAGGTGTCGGACGAGGTGGCGTTCCGCTCGGCGGCGATGATGGGCTTCCGCGAGGCCGCCGAGGCCGCCGCGCCGGAGTTTCTGGAGCCGATCATGAAGCTGGAGATCACGACGCCGCCGGAATCGGTCGGCGAGATCCTCGGCGACCTCAACAGCCGGCGCGGCGCCGTCCTGGACATGGACATGCGCGGCGACCTGCAGGTCATCCACGCGCGCGTCCCGCTCGCGCAGATGTTCGGCTACGCGACGGCGATCCGCTCGCTCACGAAGGGCCGCGCGTCGTATTCGATGGAGACAGACCAGTTCGAGCTCGCGCCGAAGAACGTGCGCGAGGAGATCCTGAGCCGCTAGGCTCAGGTGAGGATCGCCTGCAACGCGGACGGGGTCAGCTCGCCGGGGGCGGCGACGAGGCGCGTGGCGCCCGCGAGTTCCTGCGCGTCGCCGTAGCCCCAGAGGACGCCGACGACGGGCAGGCCGTTCTGCCGCGCGCCCTCGACGTCGTGGATGCGGTCGCCGACCATGACGGCGTCGCCGACGTCGCCCGAATGCGCGAGCGCCCAGGCGATGACGGCGCCCTTCGTGTTGCGGCGCTCGTCCAGCGTGGCGCCGTGGATCGCGGCGAAGTGCCGCGTGAGGTCGAAGTGGTCGAGGATTTGCCGCGCGAAGCGTTCGGGCTTGGACGTCGCAACGATGCAGGCGAGTCCGGCATCGTGCAGCCGCTCAAGCATCGGGACGATGCCGTCGTAGACGCGGTTCTCGAACATGCCGCCCGCCGTGAAGTAGGCGCGGTAGTCCCGAAGGGCCTGCTCGGCCGCCGCGCGGTCGAAGCCGCAGAGGCGTTCGAAGGAGTCGAGAAGCGGCGGGCCGATGAACCGGTTGAGCGTCGCCGCGTCCGGAATCGGCGCGCGCGCCTTCCGCAGGGCGAAGCGGACGGAGTTGAGGATGCCCGGCGCCGAGTCGGTCAGCGTGCCGTCGAGGTCGAAGAGAGCGGTCTTCTTCACGCGAGCTCGATCTTGCCGTCGCCGAGCGCGGTGACGATCGCGAGTGACTCGACGGGGACGCCGGGGAGGCGCGCGGCGATCTTGTCGCGTCCGCCCTGGAACGCCTTCTCGACGAGGAAGCCCTTGATCTTCGGGTCCTCGATGTGGAGCCCGCCGGCGATGGGGAGCGGCAGCGTGATGATCGCGACGAAGATCGCGAGCAGGTGCTGGAGGGCCGCGAGGAGCGCGGCCATGAACGGCGGCTTGTCCTCGATGCCGTAGACGAGCCCCGTGCCGTGCGCCGTCGTCGTTTTTGCCGCGTCGTTGGCGGCCTTGTTTTCGCCTTGTCCTTCGGATGTCATGTCTCGAGACCTTCGATGAGGTGTTGGTGTGTTCAATCGAACAGAATAGCCGCGAATTATACCAAAAACGGCGGCATGTCCGCAGGGGGCGTCCGGCCGCCCTGAAAATCAGGAATCAGGGATGAGGGTGTGGGCGTGCGCAGGAGACGCGCAAATTTGCTATACTTCTCGCCCCGTATGGAAAACCCGATTGTCATTTCGAAGATCGCCGTGGAGCTGGCGATCCGGCCCGAATCCGTCGGCGCCGTCGTGAAGCTCCTGGGCGAAGGCAGCACCGTGCCGTTCATCGCGCGCTACCGCAAGGAGGCGCACGGCAACCTCGACGAGGTCCAGATCGGCAAGATCCAGGAGCGCCTCGCCTATTTCACCGAGCTCCTGGAGCGCAAGGACACGATCCTGAAGTCGATTGACGAGCAGGGCAAGCTCACGGACGACCTGCGCCAGAAGATCGCCGCGTGCTGGCAGAAGAGCGCGCTCGAAGACCTCTACCAGCCCTACAAGCCGAAGCGCCGCACACGCGCGCAGGTCGCGAAGGAGAAGGGCTACGAGCCGCTTGCCGACGCGATCTGGGACGGCGCGTGGAACGGCGGGCCGGTGGAAGGGTGGAACGGTGGAACGGTGGAAGAGGGGGGCGCCCCGACGGACGAAGACCTGCAGTTCGCGCGTGACATCCTCGCCGAGCGCATCGCCGACATCGCCGACGTGCGCGGCGCGGTGCGCCAGGCGTTCGCGACGAAGTCGGTCGTGAAAAGCGAAGTCGTCAGCCCCAAGCCGACGGAGCCGACGAAGTTCGAGCAGTACTACGAGTTTTCCGAGCCGATCGCGACGATTCCCTCTCACCGCTATCTCGCGATTCGGCGCGGGCAGGCCGAAAAGGTGCTGTGGGTGAAGCTTGAGCTCGACCGCGAGCCGGTCGTCGAACGCATGCTGGAGATCGTCGAGGAGACGCGCGCGTTGCCGCGCGCGACCTCTGACGCCTGCGCGCGGCAGATTCGCCTCGCGGCGGAAGACGCCTACAAGCGCCTGCTCGCGCCGAGCTGCGAAATCGACGTCACGGTCGAGAAGAAGGCCGAGGCCGACCGCGCGGCCGTGGAGGTCTTCGCGGAGAACCTGCGGCACCTGCTTCTCGCCGCGCCGCTCGGCGGCAAGGCCGTCCTCGCGATCGACCCCGGCATCCGCACGGGCTGCAAGGTCGCGATGATCGACGCGACGGGCAAGTACCTCGGCAAGACCGTCATCTTCCCGCAGCAGAAGAAGCTGGAGGCCGCGAAGGCCGTCGCGCTCATCGTCGCGAAGTACCACGTCGAGGCCGTCGCCGTCGGCAACGGCACGGCGGGGCGCGAGACCGAGGCGTTCGTGCGCGAGACGCTCAAGACCCTCAAGGCCCAGCATCCGGAGATTCCGACGCCGATCGTCGTCTCCGTCTCCGAGGCGGGCGCGTCCGTCTACTCGGCGAGCGAAATCGCGCGCCAGGAGTTCCCCGACCTCGACCTCACCGTGCGCGGCGCGATCTCCATCGGCCGCCGCCTGCAGGATCCGCTCGCCGAGCTCGTGAAGATCGACCCGAAGGCCATTGGCGTCGGACAGTACCAGCATGACGTGCAGCAGACGCTCCTCGGCGCGAAGCTCGACGAGGTCGTCGTCTCGTGCGTGAACGGCGTCGGCGTCGAGCTCAATACGGCGTCCGCGCCCCTCCTCGAGCGCGTCTCGGGGCTGTCGGCGGCGCTCGCGAAGGCCATCGTCGCGTGGCGTGACGCGAACGGGCGCTTCGCCTCGCGCGACGACCTCAAGAAGGTGAAGGGCCTCGGGCCGAAGGCGTTCGAGCAGTGCGCGGGCTTCCTCCGCATTCGCGGCGCGCAGAATCCGCTGGACGCCTCGGCCGTCCACCCGGAGCGCTACGCGCTCGTCGAGCGCATGGCGGCGGACGTCGGCCTGGGCGTCGGCGACCTCGTCGGCAACTCGCTCGCGGCGAAGAAGATCGACATCCGCAAGTACATCACGAACGACGTCGGCGAGCCGACGCTGAAGGACATCGTCGCCGAGCTCGTCAAGCCGGGGCGCGACCCGCGCCAGACGTTCGAGCCGCCGAAGTTCCGCGAGGACGTCACGAAGATCGAGGACGTGCGGGAGGGGATGAAGCTTGAGGGCATTGTCACGAATGTGACGGCCTTCGGCGCGTTCGTCGACATCGGCGTCCACCAGGACGGGCTTGTTCACCTCTCGGAGCTGTCCGACAGCTACGTCTCGGATCCGGCGAGCGTCGTGAAGGCGGGCGACCGCCTGCAGGTCACGGTGATCGGCGTCGACCGTGCGCGCGGCCGCATCTCGCTTTCGGCGAAGACGCGGCCGACGGTCGGGGGCGCGGGCTCCGCGACGGCCGGTGCGCGCGCCGGCGGATCGCGGCGGAACGCGCCGCGCTCGTCGTTCGCGCCGGCCGGGGCGTCCGGCTTCAGCTGCAATCCCTTCGCCGGACTCTAGGCGACGGTTGTCCGTGTGGGAGACGGGACATGGAGGATTATGATATAATGTGGCGCGTGAACAAAACGCTTCTATCAGTTTCTCTCGCGACGCTGTCCGCGCTTCTCCTAGCCCGTCCGGTCGCGGCGCAAGACCTTCCGACGCCGGGCGCCGGCATGGGCCCGCAGACGGGCGTGCGCTATGCGACGGACGCCTATCCCGGCTTCGACAACGAGAAGGAGATCGTCAGTCCCTCCCGCAAGTCGCCGCGCTGGTTCGCCTTCATCTTCGGGCCGGACCGGGCGGACGCGAAGAGCCAGCTCGCCCACTGCGTCGAGCTGATTCGCGCGGGCGACTACGGGAAGGCGCGCCGCCAGCTGGACGCGCTCGTGCGCGAGTGGCCGACGGCGCCGGAGGCCGCGAAGGCCCAGCAGGCCCTTGCCGAGCTCTGCCTCTCGCGCCTCGGGCAGACGGAGGACGCGTTCGCGGAATACCGCTATCTCCTTGACTTCTACTCGCTCCAGATCGACTACGACGCGATTGCCGACAAGCTCTATGCCGTCGCGCGGCAGATGAAGGCCGAGGGCAAGGAGGTGATGTTCATCCACTTCGAGAACGTCGTGGACGTCCGCCGCGCCTACGAGGCGTGCGTCCTGCACGCGCCGGGCGCGAAGTGGGTGGCGGAGGCGATGCTCGAGATCGGCGCGCTCCGCGAGAAGGCGGGCGAGTACGGCAAGGCCGTCCAGGTCTACGAGAACCTGCGCAACCTCTACCCCGACGCCGAGGAGGCCAAGATCGCGCTGCGGCACGAGGCCGAGGCGCGGATGGTTCTTCTGGACGACCATGCCTACAACCGGTCGCGCGCGCGCGATACGCTCGGCTTCCTCTCGATGGCGCTCGCGTCGTGCCGGGAGGCCGACCGCGACGCGCTGGAGGCGATGCGTGCGCGCGTCGAGAACCTGCTGGCGGAGGAGGCTTACCGCAGCGCGGCGTTCTACGACTCGAAGACGCGCACGAAGCGCAGCGCGATCAACGCCTACGAGAAGTTCCTCTCGCAGCATCCCGACAGCCCGCGCGCCGCAGCCGTCCGCGCGCGGCTCGACGAATTGAAGAAAGGTTCCGAACAATGAAGATCGCTTTGCGCCTGGGGGCGGCCATCGCCCTCGTCGGCCTCGTCTGTGGCTGTGGGGCAAACTACTGCTGGCGGCCCGCCGTGCCCGCCGCGATGCGCACGGTCGCCGTGCCGACGTTCCGCAACGACTCCGAGCTGCAGGAGGCCGGGGCCGTCGCGGCGCGGCAGGTCCTGCGCGAGTTCCAGCGCGAGGGCACGTTCAAGATCCGCCCGACGGGCGAGGCCGCGCTGGAGATTCAGGGGACGGTGCTGTCCGCCGGCGGCGACTCGGTCGCGTACGACCGCCGTTCCGGACTGCGGATCTCCAGCTACGAGCTGGTGGGCGAATTTGCGGTTTCCGTCATCGACAAGCGCCTGGGCAAGGTCCTGGTCGACAATCGCCGCTACACGGCGCGGGCTTCGTTCGCCGTCGGGCAGGACCTGACGACGGCGCAGCGCGACGCCGCCGGGCGGATGGCCGAAGACCTCGCGCGGCAGGTCGTGGATGACGTCCTCAATCTCAAATGGGAGAACTGAACATGAAGACGAATGAAGTTCATGCCGTGATCGAGCTGAAGATCACGCCGCAGCGCGACTGCGGGTTCGGCAAGCTGGCCGAGCGCGTCTCGAAGTTCGAGCAGGTCGAGGCGTGCTTCCTCATGAGCGGGGCCTACGACCTCCTCGTGTTCGTGAAGGGCGAAAGCCTGCAGGACGTCGCGCAGTTCGTCGCGCAGGACCTGTCGACGATCGACGGCGTCCTCTCGACGGCGACGCATTTCATGCTGAAGACGTACAAGGCCGGCAATGTGCTCGGCAAGCTGGACGACGCGCGACTGGAGGTTTCGTGATGGCGGTTGACTTGGCCCAGAAGGCGCAGAACTTCACGAACCGCGGGCGGCAGGCCCTGGAGACGGGCCGCTATGAGCTCGCGGTGGACATGCTGATGGAGGCGGTCGCGGCGGCGCCGGACGTCCTGGAGACGCGCAAGCTCCTGCGTGCGGCTCAGATCGCGAACTTCCGCAAGAACGGCAAGGCCGGCTTCGGCGCGAAGCTCGGCTACATGATGGCGCGGCAGAAGATCGCCGGCCTCATCAAGAAGGGGAAGGCCGCCGAGGCGATGGCCGAGGCGGAGAAGCTCCTCTCGCAGAATCCGCTGGACGCGGACAACATCGAGGCGGCCGTGAAGGCGGCCGAGGCGGCCGGCAAGGCCGACCACGCGGCGATTTCGGTCGAGGCGGCCTACGAGTGCTCGAACAAGGACCCGGCGCTCCTCGAGCGCGTGGCGACGTACTACACGATGGCGAACCGCTGGGACAAGGCGCGCGACGCCTACCAGAAGCTCGCCGCGCTCAAGCCGGGCGACCAGCGCATCCTGCAGCTCCTCAAGAACACCGAGGCGCGGGCGACGATGAACGCGGGCTGGGAGCAGTCCGTCGGCAAGAAGGGCGGCTTCCAGAACCTGATCGCGAACAAGGAGCAGGCCGCGAAGCTCGACGCCGCGAACAAGGCGGTCGTCACGGGCGACGACGCGGAGGCCCTCATCCAGGAGAAACTCAAGCAGATCGAGGCGGAGCCGAAGAACATGAACGCCCGCCGCGCGCTCGCGCGCATCTACATCCAGGGCAAGCGCTACTACGAGGCGATCGACGTCCTGCAGCAGGCGATTGCGGCGTCCGGCACGATGGACCCGGAGCTGGACCGCATGCTCTCGCAGACGAAGGTTCAGTACTACGACCAGCAGATCGAGGCCCTGCGCGCGGAAGGGCGCGAGGAGGAGGCCGTCAACCTGGAGGGCGAGAAGAACCAGTTCGTCTTCGACGACCTCGCCCAGCGCGTCGAGCGCTACCCGAACGACCTGCACCTCCGCTTCGAGCTCGGCAAGCAGTACTACACCTACGGCTACTACGACGAGGCCCTCACGCACCTGCAGCTCGCGCAGAAGTCGCCGAAGGACCGCCTCTGGGCGCTCTACTACCTCGCGATGTGCTTCCTCGCGCAGGGGCAGACCGACATGGGCGTCATGCAGCTCGAGACGGCGCGCGACGCGATACCGACGATGGACGAGCTCAAGAAGAACGTCGTCTACCAGCTCGGTCTCTGCGCCGAGTCGGCGGGTGACCTTGAGAAGGCGTACCAGTACTACAAGGACGTCTATTCGAGCGACGTCGGCTTCCAGGATCTCTCCGAGCGCATGCTCGCGGTGAGCCAGGCCCTGAAGCAGAAGCAGCAGGGCTGAACGCCGAGCGCACGCCGCACTTGCGCGGCGCGCGCGGAATATGATATACTACACACCCGTTGATTTTTGGCCCCATCGTCTATCGGCTAGGACACGAGCTTTTCATGCTTGGTAGAGGAGTTCGACTCTCCTTGGGGCTGCCACTTCTCCCATGACTGACCGCGAGGCCTACATTGCCTTCAACCTGACGGAGCATGTCGGGTTCGCGACCGTCGAGGAGCTCGCGCAGCAGGCGGGTTCCGTCGCGGCGGCCTGGGCCGCGTATCCGGAGACGAAAAAGGTTTCGCGCACGGGTGGTTCCGTCGATTGGGCGAGCGAACTGGCGCAGGCGAAGCGATTCGGCGTCGCGGTCGTCACGCCGGCGGACGCCGACTATCCGCCGCAGCTGCGCGCCGCGCCGGGGCGTCCGCTCGCGCTTTACGTGAAGGGCGACGTGAAGGCCCTCGCGAAGTCCGGGATTGCGCTCGTCGGCACGCGCCGGGCGACGTCATACGGCAAGGATCTCGCGAACCGCCTGGCGTTCGACCTCGCGAAAGCGGGGTGGTCGGTCGTCTCGGGGCTGGCGCTCGGCATTGACGCGGAGGCGCATCGTGGCGCGCTGGCGGCCGGGGGCGTGACGGTCGGCGTGATCGGTTCGGGCCTCGACCGCTTCTATCCGGAGGCGAACCGCGAGCTTGCGCGCGAGATCGTGCAGAAGGGCGGCGCCGTCGTGAGTGAATTTCCGTTTGGGCGTCCGCCAGACCGCGAGACGTTCCCGATTCGCAACCACGTCGTCGCGGCGCTCGCGCGCGGCGTCGTCGCCGTCGAGGCGCCCGCCCGTTCGGGGACGCTCATCACGACGGCCATCGCCGCCGACCTCGGCCGCACGGTCATGGCCGTCCCGGCGCGCGTCGACAGCCGGATGTCCGCCGGCTGCCTGCAGCTCATCCGCGACGGCGCGGTTCTCGTGCGGCATGCGGACGATGTCCTGGAGGCGATGAGCGAACTTCTTCCGTCGCGCGCGGCGAAGAAGGGCGCGGACGCGCCGGCGGCGGATCCCGAACAGCCGCCGTACTCCGTCGAGGAGGCGCTCGTCATGCTGCACGTCGACGAGGTCGGCGTCTCGATCGACGAGCTCGTGCGCAGGACGAAGCTTCCCGTCGCGCGCGTCAGTTCCCTCGCGCTCCAGCTACGGCTCAAGGGCTTCGTGCGCTTCCTGCCGGGCAATCGCATCGCCACGTGCCAGCCGGGGCGCTGACCTCCCCAACGGCGAGTAAACTTCAGGCGCGGCCGACTTGACAGGCAACGCCCGCAGTTGGTAGACTATAAGCCGTTCGTCGTGGTGCATCTAGTAAGAGGTGTCCCGACAGCCGTCCCACGCTACACGGAAAGGAGCCCGAAATGCACGTGCCGTCCCCGTCCGCCGAGAAAGACCGCGCCCGATGCGGCGAAAGCCGTCTGCCGTCGTGGTGCCGCGCCGTTGCGCGGATTACGGTGGCGGGCTTCTTTCTGACGGGAACGCTGCTTGCGGACGAAGGCGTCGGCGTCACATGGGTCTGCCCAAACGAGACCGGCGGGGGCATTGCCGGCCTGACGTGGGACACTGGCCGAATGCGACGGATGGTGAACGGCGATATGGGGCTTTCGGATGCCGCCTACGACTGTCCCTCCGTGGTGCTGTCCTCTTTGGAGGGCGGGCGCTATGAACTGAAAGTCGTTATGGAACGGTACGCTCAGGTGCAGTTGTCTCCCTCCTCGCGGGTGATGCGCGTTCAGCCGCGGAAGAGGGCGGCGCTTGCCGGCATGATTTCCGCCTTGCCAAAGACCTGTCGACTGGACATGGTTGGGCTTCCCGTCTCCGACGGGATTGTCGTGCGTGACGAGAGTCCGTACCATCAAGTCCTTTTTGAATCCGAACCCATCACGGAACTGGATTATGAGCGGGATGGCGCAGGCTGCGCATCAGACGGCGTCCCTGTGCGGTCGGCGGACAAGGGCCTCTTCTTGAACAAGGCCGTCTTCCTGTCAAGGCGAAAATGCGGGCTTCTTGTCCTTTCGCTCTCCCCTGTCGGCAGTCCGGAGTCCGTAAGCCCCCTTTGCGTGCTGAACTTTGACATCGAGGGAACGACCGTTCTCATGGCCAGCCGCTTTGCCGCGTGTGGCGGTGGTCGTCCTTATGTCCATGCCTACTTTGATCGGAATCGGAATCTCGTCGTCTACTGCGGAAAGGACGGCTGGGAGAAGACGGTGACCCTTGCGGCGGAATGGCTGGTAGGGATGTGTGAAACTGTTGCCCAGTCCTATGACCCAACCGGGCAGGAGGCGATGGGTACGCCATCCAACTTCATGATGTCATCTGAAGGGGGCGGTGCCCTCATGCTGCGGACGCGGGAGGCCCTTTGCCGGTTCGAGGCCCTTGACGTCGTCTGCGGACGGGATTCCCAGGGGCGGCTGACTCTTCCTCTGGATGTCCGATGCGTGTCGTCGGCGGGCGAGAACTGCGAATGGGAGTTCACGCGGACAGGAGTCGGGGAGGCTGTGCGTTCGCGGGGCAGGGCGCATAGGGACGCTCCGCGTCGGGAACCCCTCTCGTCGAGGGACGTTGACGGCGTGAAGGTGTCCGTCGCCAAGCGCGGAGATGGCCGAACGGAAGTCGAGATCTCGTGCGGCGGCAACTCTTCGCAGAGCGTATGCGTGTACAGGCGCAAGGGGTCGTCGTGGTATCGCGTCCTGCCGTGTGGCGACTCCCCCCGCATCAATGTGTCGAACCTGGGGTCTTTCGCGGCGGGCGAGGACATGCGGGTCTTCGACGAGTTTGTTCCCGTCACGCTTTGGATGCCAGACCCTGTTGCGCCAAACGCGGAGCGGGCAAGGCGAATCGTCCTCGTGACGCGACATTCGAAGACGGGCGGGCTCTCCCATGCCGTGTATCGGGAGGCCGACGGGCTGTGGGTGCTGGCGCAGATCGTCTATTGGGGCGAGCGGGGCGTCGATTCGTCGGGCAACTGGTCGTCCCTGCGCGCACTCGGAAGCGCTTCCGAGTTGTGCGAGAGCCTTTTCCCGTTTCGAGGGACGGAGCGGAAAAGTTCCTGCAAGTTACTTGGACGGGCTGGGGAATTGGAGACGGGCACGGGCATTGTGCGTGGTGTCTGGGAGGCGTCGGACGGCGTTCGCGCGTGGTTCGCGCTGGAAGGCCCGAAAGATGGTGTCGTCGCAGCTGCCGTCAGCACGGATGAGGCAAGCGCCGTGTGTCCAGGGTCCGTGCCAGACAGGGTGTCTGGCGCAGGGCCCAACGAGTGTCTGTTTCTGGAGAATGACGGAAGGGTCAGATGGCAGCCATTCTGCGGCACGCCTGGCAAATGACTTCAGGAATTCAGATTTATGATGATGAGAAATGCTATGCGACGAGACTTGACCGCTCTTCTATTCTTCTGCGCATTCGGTATGCTGTGCGGATGCTCATGGTTCGGGGAGCGTCCGCAGTTCGTGGCCTTGAGCCTTGACGCCGATGGCGGCGTCCATGCCTTGTTTGCCTTTAACCTGAAGGAGGGACGGCGTGTCCGCGTCGCCTACGTCGACAGCTTGGGCAGGGCTCTTTCGTGCGGCGAGGGGAGCCTTCCAGAAGAGGTGTTCGGGCGTTACCTGAAAAAAGTGGCGGACAGGAAACGGTCGGGGGAGGCGAGCATTGTCGTGTCGGCGGACGGTGCCGTCCGTCTGGACGGGCAGGAGCTGGACGACTTGAGGTGCGTCGTGTCGAATGCGCCGCCGCAAGCCGCCGACATGGGGAAGATGCACCCGTCTTTCAAGACCGTTTTCGGCGACCCTTGCGAGAGGAGGTGACGTGGTCGACCGCCTTGCCTTCGGCCTCCACAACCCGAACCACGCGGCGGCGCTCGCGTGCGCGCTGCTGCCGCTCTGCCGGGGGTGGCGGCGGGCCGCGTGGCTGGGGCGGCTTCTGTCGCTTGCGTTGTTCTTGGCGCTGCTGACGACCCAGTCGCGGACAGGGCTTGTGGTGGCGCTTTCGGAGGTGGCGATGTGGTGGCGTCTGCGAAAGGGGCGGTTCTCCACCTCCACCTCAACCCTCCACCTTGCTTCCCCCACCGTCACTTTTCCCGCGCAGCCCCCTTGGCAGGAGGCCGTGCAGGATGGTATAATTGCCGCCGTTTGAAGCTTTAACGAAACGAGAACGAAAGGAACACTGACATGACACAGACATCGAGAAGGGACTTCTTCAAGGGCGCGGCGGCCGTGGCCGCCCTCGGCGGGCTTGCCGCGCGCGACGCGCTGGCGCACGCCGCGAAGCCGAAGCCGAACAACAATCCGATCTGGCTCATGACGAGCGCGTTCGCGAAGGACCCCGACTTCGAGTCGGTCGTCAAGCGCGCGAAGGCCATCGGCGCGCAGGGGCTCGAGCTCTGCGTCTTCCGCCGCGACACGGACCGCCAGGACCACATCGCGACGCATCTCGACTACGACCACTTCACGCCGGAACGCGCGCGGCAGGTGATCGACATCTGCAACCGCGAGAACCTCCGCATCTCCGTCGGCGCCTACGACAACCTCATCGGCGGCAAGCCGGAGCTCCAGGTCGTGAACCAGAACCACGTCCTCAAGCTCATCCGCATCGCGGCGATGCTCGGCGGCGACGCGAACGACGTCGTCTGCGGCACGTTCGTCGGCTACGATCACGTGCTCGGCCGCCAGGACGGCGGCTTCGAGAAGAACCTCCTGAAGTTCAAGAGGGTCTTCCAGCCGATCCTCAACTACGCAAAGTCGCTCGGCGTGACGGTCTGCGTCGAGAACTGCCCGATGGAGGGCTGGCAGCCCGTCACCGCGCCGGACGCCTACAACAACCTGCCCGGCTGCCTCGCGGCGCGCAAGCTCATGTACGCGATTCTCGACGACGACAGCGCGCTGCAGGAGACGTACGACCCCTCGCACGACGTCTGGCAGCACATCGACCCGACGGACGTCATCAACGCGATGGACTTCCGGAAGCTCCGCCGCGTCCACATCAAGGGCACGCGCAACTTCGTCAACGACGCGGAGGCCGTCCACTGGGGCCGCCTCTATCCGCAGCAGTCCGTGGACGCCGCGCTCGCGAAGAAGGCGGGCGTGCCGCTTCCCGGCGGCGAGTGGGACCGCCTGAGCTACGAGCCGCGCCTCCCCGGCTTCGGCGGCAACGACTCGTGCGACTGGACGAAGTTCCTCGAGAACCTGATGGCGAAGGGCTATGCGCATCCGTTCGTGATCGAGAACGAGGGCTGCAACTCCTCGCACACCGGCAACATGGGCGCGACGATCCAGGGCTTCAAGGCGACCGTCCTCAACACGGCCCCGGTCGTCTGGCCGCTTGGGCCGGACGGCTATGCGTTCGACGCGAAGGCGCTGAAGCCGATGACGAACCCCGGCATCGATCCGAAGGTCGTCACGATGAAGGATCTCGCCTAAGGCGATCCATGCGACGGATCATCGGCATGGGCGTCGCCCTCTTGGCCGTCTCGGCCTGGGGCGACGTCGCCTTTGATGCGGGGGCCGACCTCCGCATCCGCCAGGAGATCATGAAGAACGTGCCGGGGCTGCCCGGCGGCGGCGTTCTCTTCTCCGGCGTGCGCGGCCCCTTCACCCAGCATCTGCGCGTGCGGCCGCGCGTCTGGGGCGAACTGGTCGGCACGACGTCCGACGGTGTGCGCTGGCGCGTCTACACGCGCCTCGCGGACGAGTTCCGCTGGTGTCCGGAGCCCTATCGGAACGCGCACACGTTCCCGGACGAGCTGATTCTCGACAACCTCTTCGTCGAGGGGACGGGGCTCTTCGACGGTTTCCTCGACCTGCGCGTCGGGCGGCAGGATCTCTACGACTACTGCGGGCTCGACCACGTGTTCGTGGACGGCACGCCGGGCGACGGCTCGCGCACGGTCTACGCGGACATGGCGGCGTTCAAGCTGCACGTCGCGGACGAGTCGACGCTTGACCTCTTCGCGCTGTCCAACCTTGACGACAGCGACGTCCGCTGGGGAACGGACCGCTCGAAGCACACGTCGCTTTCGGGCTTTGGCGGCGGGGCCGATCCGGACATGGACGACTGGGGCTTCGGCGCGATCTGGGGCTCGAAGCTGGCCGAGGGGCTGCCCTACCAGGTCTTCGTGATGCAGAAGAACACGCGCGCGTTCGACCGCGCGGGCGTCACGCATCCGCGCACGCGGCGCGAGCTCGCCGGCGCGAAGCTCGTGCCGCAGATCGACGCGGAATGGTCGCTTCAGCTGGAGGCGATGGGGCAGGTCGGCGCGAACGGCGACCATGCGACGCTGTCGGGCTGGAGCTCCTACGCGGGCGTCAACTGGAAGTCGGCGACGGCGTCGTCCGTGAAGCCGTTCGGCTCGCTCGGCTACCACTTCATGAGCGGCGACGACGACGCGGCGGACGAGGACGGCGGGCACGGCGCGTGGGACCCGATGTGGTCGCGCGGCGTCAACGACTCCGAGATGTTCCTCTACGGTACGCACTACGGCGCGGGCTGGTGGAGCAACCTGCACCACCTCAAGCTGACGGCGGGGCTGGACTTCGGGCGCGCGCATCGGCTGGAGGCGAACGCGGGCCCGCTCTTCGCGGCGGCGCAGGACGGCCTGGGCGGCGGCGACGGCTTCTTCAAGGGCTTTCTCTCGCAGGGACGCTACGACTTTCCGCTCTGGCTCGCCGACCGCGCGAAGGGCGAGCGCTTCGAGGTCGTCGGACACGTCCTTGCCGAGTTCTTCAATCCCGGTGACTACTTCGAGACCAGCCGTCCGGCGTTCTTTGTCCGCTGGCAGGTCGAGCTGCGCTTCTGATCGCGGGATTTGGTATAATTTCGCGCATGAACGGAATCGAACGACTGCACGAGATCATGACGCGCCTCCGCGACCCCGAGAAGGGGTGCCCGTGGGATCGCGTCCAGACGCTGGAGACGCTCAAGCCCTGCGTGCTGGAGGAGACATATGAGCTTCTTGCGGCGATGGACCGGCCGGAGGACAAGGCGAACCACATTGAGGAACTGGGCGACGTCCTTCTTCAGGTCATGTTCCAGTCGGTCATGGCCGAGCAGACGGGGGACTTCACGTTCGACGACGTCGCCAATGCCATCGCCGACAAGCTCGTCCATCGCCATCCCCACGTCTTCGGCGACGTGAAGGCCGACGATCCGGCGACCGTCCTCCGAAACTGGGAGCGGATCAAGCAGCAGGAACACCGGAAGGAGGCGCGGCACTCGGCGCTGGACGGCGTGCCGGCGACGCTGCCCGCGCTTCTCAAGGCGCGGCGCACGATGGAGAAGGCCCGTCGCATGGGCTATGAGGAAGACCTGAAGCCCGTCGCGGTCGAAGGCGACCCCGGCGAGTTCCTGCTGCGGGTCGTGAAGACCTTCGCGGCGCAGGGCGTCGATTCCGAGTCCGCGCTTGAGAAGGCGACGGCCGCCTATGCCGCGCGCTTCCGCGAATTCGAGCGCGCGGGCGGGGAGAGCCCCCGCCATATGGTATAATACGCGGAGTTTCTGTTAGTATGGAGTGAAATGGATCTCAGCGAAATCGTCAAGTCGGCCTTCGAGAAGGCCTTTCCGGGAGAGGGCTTCTCCTTTGTCCGCGTTCTGCCCGCGACCGATCCCCGGTTCGGCGACTACCAGTGCAACGACGCGCTGAAGGTCGCGAAGAAGCTGCACGCGAATCCGCGCGAGATCGGCGCGAAGGTCGCCGCCTCGCTGGCGGGCGAGCCGACGTTCGCGAAGGTCGAGGTCGCGGGCCCCGGCTTCCTGAACCTCACGGTCGCGCCGGACTGGCTCAACGCCCGGCTCGCGGCGCTCGACGCGCAGGCGGCCTGCGGCATTCCGCAGACGGGCGAGGGGAAGACGGTCGTCATCGACTATTCCTCGCCGAACGCGGCGAAGCAGATGCACATCGGGCACATCCGCTCGACGGTGATCGGCTGCGCGATCGACCGCATCTTCCGTGCGCTCGGCTATCGCGTCGTCGCCGACAACCACCTCGGCGACTGGGGCACGCAGTTCGGCATCCTCATCAAGGGCTACCGCGAGTGCCTGACGCCGGAGGAGCGCGACAACCTCACCGTCGCGAACCTCGAGAAGTGCTACGTCCTCTCGGCGGCGAAGGCGAAGGAGGCGGACGGCGTCTGGAAGGAAGACTGCAAGCGCGAGCTCGTGAAGCTCCAGCAGGGCGACCCGGAGAACCTCGCGCTCTGGAAACGTTTCATCGAGATTTCGATCGGCGAGTTCGACCGCATGTACGCGAAGCTCGGCGTCCGCTTCGACACGTATCGCGGCGAATCCTTCTACAACGAGATGATGCCGGGCGTCGTCACGCGCCTGCAGGAGATGGGGCTCGCCGTCGAGTCCGAGGGCGCGCTCGTCGTCAACCTCGACGCGGAGAAGCTCGGCGTCGCGATCGTCCGCAAGTCGGACGGCGGCTACAACTACACGACGAGCGACCTCGCGTGCGTCGAGTCGCGCGTGCGCGAATACGATCCCGAGCGCATCGTCTACGTGACGGACGCGCGCCAGCAGCTGCACTTCAAGCAGTGGTTCTCGATTGCGCGCAAGATGGGCTACGACAAGGTGCAGCTCGTCCACGTGCCGTTCGGGCTCATGAGCTACCAGGGCAAGGCAATCTCGACGCGCGAGGGCAACCTCATCAAGCTCGACGAGCTTCTGGCCGAGGCCGAGCGCCGTGCCTACGAGATCGTGAAGGATCGCGGCGGTACGCACGAGCTTGCCGCGCAGATCGGCATCGGCGCGGTGAAGTACTCCGACCTCTCGCACGACCCGATCACCGACATCGACTTCAGCTGGGACAAGGCGCTGGCGCTGGAGGGAAACTCCGGGCCGTATCTGCAGTATGCGTATGCGCGGGTGTGTTCGCTGTTGGAGAAGAGTGGAAAGGTGGAAGCGTGGAAAGGTGAAAAGGTTAGTGGGAAGGTGGAAGAGCGGGAAGGTGGGAAGGTTGAGGAAGCCAGCGGGTTTGGCGTCGTGGAGCCGGTCGAGAAGCGGCTGGCGCTGGCGCTGCTCGAGTTTCCGGGCGCGGTTGTGCGCGCGGCGGAGGCCTACAAGCCGTCCGTCCTCGCCGACTACCTCTTCCAGACGGCGCAGCTCTACAGTTCGTTCTACCAGAACGCGCCGATTCTGAAGAGCGAGCCGGCGGTGCGCGACGCGCGTCTGCGTCTCTGCGCGCTCTTCGGGAAGGTCCTGCGGACGGGCCTCAACCTGCTGGGCATCGAGACGCCGTCCCGCATCTAGGCGATTGATGACGTTTTCGGGGAGGAGAACATGGTTCTGAAAGTCTACAAGTACGGAGAGGCGGTCTTGCGCGAGAAGGCCGTGCCGGTTGCGCTCGTCGATGACCGTCTGCGGCAGCTCGCGGACGACATGATCGAGACGATGCACCGGGCCAAGGGCGTCGGTCTTGCGGCCGAGCAGGTCGGACACACCGAGCGGATGTGCGTCATCGACGTGCCCGCCGGGTGCGACGAGCCGGAGGACGAGGTCTTCAACGCGCCGATCGCGATGCCGCTCCGGCTCTGGAATCCCGAAATTCTGGCGCAGGAGGGATCCGTCCGCGACAAGGAGGGCTGCCTCAGCTTCCCGAACGTCGGCGGCTCCCTCACGCGCGCGGCGCAGGTGACGTGCCAGTATCTTGATGCGGAGAACCGTCCGCAGGTCATCACGGCGCGCGGCTATCTCGCCCGCGCGCTCCAGCACGAGATCGACCACCTGAACGGCGTCCTCTACATCGACCACATGACGGCCGTCGAGCGGCTGGCGTGCGCGCCCAAGCTCAAGAAGCTGGCGAAGGCCAACGGCGGCATGCGCTGACCCATGCGGATTCTCCTGGGCCGTGCGTCTCGGCGCCGATCATCGTCCGTCGCCGTCTGAATGAAAGGGGAACACATCCATGGGCTTCTTCAAGGCATATGACATGCGCGGAACCTACGGGGTTGACTTCGACCTCGAAACTGTCCGAAAGGTCGGGCGCGCGCTGGTGCAGGTTCTGGCCGAGCGCTCTCCGGACGCCGCCGGGCGTCCGCTCCGGATCCTCGTCGGGCGAGACGGTCGCCTGACGTCGGAGGCCGTGCGGGACGCGCTGGTGGCGGGGCTTCGGGAGGCGGGCGCGGACGTGACGGACCTTGGTCTCTGCACGACG
>OIYX01000228.1_pt1 | contig 20458 bp, 13 predicted proteins | sample 1588431 | NCBI WGS metagenome assembly OIYX01 (sample SAMN03283241) | human gut metagenome | biome: human-associated habitat; material: feces | host: Homo sapiens | place: Peru | collected 2012
TCCTGCCGCCGATCGTGACGGACGCGCTCCTGATGGTCTCGCTTGTCCTCTTCGGCTTCACGACGATCCTCGGGTGGGACTACTACTCGGAGCGCTGCCTTGAGTACCTGACGAACGGGCGGATGGGCCCCGTCCTCGTCTACCGCTGGTTCTACATCGCGGCTGTCTTCATCGGACCGTACATGACGATCTCGGCCGTGTGGGGCATTGCGGATATCGTCAACGGCCTCATGGCCGTGCCGAACATGATTGCGCTCCTCGCGCTTTCGGGTGTCATCGTGGCGGAGACGAAGAGCTACTTCAGGCGTCTCAAGGCCGGCGAAATCAAGGAGTGACCGCACGCGGGAAGACGGCATGGGAACGGGCGTGACCGAGGTCGTGGGCGGGATCATCCGCCGGGGTGGGAAGTTCCTCCTCGGGCGGCGTCCCGCCGGCAAGGCGCAGGCGGGCTGCTGGGAGTTCGTGGGGGGAAAGCTGGAACCCGGCGAGACGCCCGAGCAGGCGCTTGTGCGCGAATGCCGCGAGGAGATTGCCCTCCCCGTCGTCAATCTGCGGACGCGGACCGCCGTCACCCATGCCTATCCCGACCGGACGATCCACCTCAGGCTCCTGGACTGCGAACCGGCCGAGGGCGCCGAGGCGACGGCGCTCGAACATGCCGAACTCGGCTGGTTCACGGCCGAGGAGGCCCGGCGGCTTGACTTCTGTCCGGCGGACCGCGCGGTGCTGCCGTTCATCTTCAAGACCACCGCCGAACGGGTCGTCGAACGCTTGGCGGCGCGCGGCTGGACGTGCGGGACGGCGGAGTCGTGTACGGGGGGCGGCATCGGATACGCCCTCACGGACGTACCGGGGGCGAGCGCCGTCTTCCGGGGTGGTGTGATCAGCTATGTGAATGCCGTGAAACACGCCGTCCTCGGCGTGTCCGAGGAGGTCCTCAACGGCGTGGGGCCCGTGAGCGCGGCGTGCGCCGAACAGATGGCGCGTGGTGCGCGCGAACGGCTGAAGGTCGATGTGGCCGTGTCCGTGACGGGGCTGGCCGGACCGGGGGGCGATGGCGTCCACCCGGCGGGGGATGTCTGGTTCGGCCTTGCCACGGAACGCGGCGTGACGAGCGAGAACGTGGTGTTCCCCGGTGACCGGGCGACCGTACGTGCCGCCGCAGTGGAACATGCGCTGGGAATGTTGCTGACGGCGGCGGGTTAGGGCAGGAGCGCGGCTGTCCTCGCGGAATTATGCTATACTGTCGGCATGGAAGCGAATAAATTGATGATTGTCGCGGCGTCCTGCCTTGCCCTGGCTGCGGGGGCGGCGCCTTTCGGGGACGGTGACCGGGTCGTGTTCTGGGGCGATTCGATCACGCACGGCGGCTCCTACGTGAAGATGCTCGCCGACTTCTACCTCACCCGCTACCCGGACCGCGCCGTGCGGTTCTACAACGCGGGCGTGGGCGGCGACAACGCGGGCGCCGCGCGGACGCGCTTCGAGGAAGACGTCCGCCGTTGGGACCCCACCGTCGTCGCGCTCATGTTCGGCATGAACGACTCGTGGCGCGACATCTACAGCCCCGCGAAGATGGCCGACCCGAAGCACCGCGCGCAGGTTCCCGCCCGCGAGCAGGCGTGCTACGCCACCTACACGAACAACCTGACGCGCCTTGCGTGCATGCTCCGCGCGGGGACGCCCCGGGCGCGGCTCATGTTCCTCACCCCCACGCCGTATGACGAGACGGCCGTGCAGAAGGGGCCGAAGCCGACGCCCGCGCTGAAGGGCACGGTCGCGGCGCTGAAGCGCTTTGCGGACTTCGGCAAGGCGCTCGCCGCCGAAACCGGGAGCGAAGTCGTCGATTGGAACACCGCCTACCAGAACCTCGTCGTCGCCGAGCAGCGGAAGAATCCCGCGTTCTCGTTCGTGCGCCCGGACCGCGTCCATCCCGCCGCGCCCGGCCACCTCTTCATGGCCTACGAGTTCCTGAAGGCACAGGGCGCGACGAACCCCGTCTGCGACGTTGCCGTCTCCGCGAAGAGCGGCGCCGTGGCGCGGAGCGTCAACGCGGCCGTGGACGGCTTCGCGAAGACGGCGGACGGCTGCGCGTTCACGGTCCTGGAACGGGCCCTCCCCTGGCCCATCCAGAAGGGCGCCGAGGCGGCCCTGCCGCTCGCGCGCATCCTGGAGGACCTGAACCGCGAGACGCTGGCCGTCACGGACCTTGAGAAGGGCGCCCGCTACGCGCTTCTCATCGACGGCGAGGAGGTCGGCACGTGGACGGCGGGCGAACTCGGCTTCGGCGTCAACCTCGCGATGAACCCGAAGACGCCGCAGTTCAGGCAGGCCGCCGCCGTCGAGCGCGCGAACGCTGCGCGCTGCGCGATCGAGCAGAACGAGCTGCGCATGTTCGCCGCCTCCCGCTGGTATCTGCGTCTCCGGGGCGTGAACCCGGACGACTTCGCGGCCGTCCAGGCCCACTACGACGGCCTCAAGGACAAGACCGGCTACTTCGAGCGCCGCCTTCCCGACTACATCCGCGACTACGGCAAACGCGCCGCGCTGGAGCGGGACCAGGACGCGCGCTGGGCGGCGCTCCTGAAGCTGCGTACGCCGAAGCCCCACCGCTACGAGCTGAAGCGCCTCCCGGCGGTGGATCCCGACGCCGCGCCCCGGAACCCCACCGTGCGCCACATCCAGCGGACGATGAAGGCGATGGCGGAATCGACGGCGGCGCGCCCCGCGCACGTGCGCATCCTCTTCTACGGTCAGTCCATCGTCGGCCAGCACTGGTCGCGCCAGGTGATGGAGGAGCTGACGCGGCGCTACCCGACGGTGAAGTTCGAGGTGCAGAACCGCGCCATCGGCGGCTACGGGGCGGAACGCCTGAGCCGCACGGCGGAAAGCGACCTCTATCCGTTCTATCCCGACCTCCTCTTCTTCCACGACTACGGCAGCCTCGCGAAGTACGAGGAGATCGTGAAGAAGGTGCGCGAGACGACGACCGCCGAGATCATTCTCTGGTCCAGCCACCTCTCGCGCGGTCAGCGCCCGCGCGAAATGCTCGCCGAGCGCGACGCGCGCACGAAGATGATCGCCGACATCGCGGCGCGCTACGGCACGATGTACGTGGACCTCAACCGGAAGTGGTGCGAAATGCTGGTGCGGAACGGTTGGGCCGAGTACGACCTTCTGGCGGATGGCATCCACATGGACCGCAAAACGCCCGCGCTCGACCTCTACGCGCAGTTCATCTACGAGGACATGGCGCGCCTTCCGGGCGCGGAGGCCGAGCCGGCCGTGAACGGCTCCATCGAGACGATCCCCCTCGACGACCCGCGCGTGAAGGTCGCCGCCGACGGTTCGCTCACGCTCGCGTTCACGGGCAACCGCGTGGTCGCGGTGTCGGACGGGACGGGTGTGGCGGACGCGATCGGCACGCTGACCCTGGACGGACGGAATCCGGCGACGTTCCCGGAGCTGTGGTACACGACGCGCCCGGGGACGGGCCCGATGTGGATGCCGTTCGTCGACCATGTGGACATCGACGCGCCGGCGGTGGCGGAGGACTGGACGCTCACCTTCCTGGAGGGCACGAAGCCGGACGCCAACCCGATCATCTACTCCGTCGTCGGCAGCGTCACGGGGCCGGACGGCACGGGGAACACGCGTGAACGCTTCCGTTCGAAGTCCGGCCGCGCCGTCCTCGACCCGAAGGACATCAACTGCGTCTGGCAGTACAAGTACGCGAAGAAGGAGGCGAAGCCGGGCTTCCAGGTGAAGTGGCGGACGCAGCCGCTCTTCGCCGCGCCCTACGTCCCCGCCGCCGCCGAGACGCGCACGACGCTCGTGCAGAACTGTGCGAACGGGCCGCACACGCTGACGCTCGCCGCGAAGGGCGGCCGTCTCGGGATCGGCGGCTTCATCGTCTACGCGCCGCGCCGCTGAGAGTTGAGCGATGAACGTGGACGCGCACAAGAAGCTCCTCTACCTCCACGGCTTCGCCTCCTCGGGCGCGAGCGGCACCGTCGCGCTGCTGCGGCATGCCGCCGCAGGACGGACAAGGTCGTCGTCCTGGCGCCCGACATCCCCGTCGATCCGGCGGAGGCGCTGCCGATGCTGAAGCAGCTGGTCGCGCGCGAGCAGCCCGCGCTCATCGTCGGCACGTCGATGGGGGCGATGTACGCACAGCAGCTGCGCGGTTTCGAGCGCATCTGCATTAATCCCTTCTTCAGCATGTCGAAGCTCTATTCCCGTCTTTCGGTGGGACGCCACAAGTGGCTCAACCCCCGCCAGGACGGCGCGCTCACGTTCCAGATCACGAAGGAGACCATCGCCCACTTCGCCGAGATGGAGGCGCACCAGTTCGACGGGCTGGACGAGGTGGACCGGCTTTTCTGCCACGGCCTCTTCGGCGATGCGGACGAATTTGCCGTCGAGGCGCGGCCGGTCTTCGAGCGGCACTACCCCGGCATGTCGCAGACCTTCGAGGGCGGCCACCGCATGAACGCCGATCTCGTCCATGCGGTCCTCTTCCCCTTCATCGATTCGCTCGGCGTGCTGTAGGCCGCCGTAAAGCCACGCCGCGCCCGTCGTGCGCGCGCCATCTCACCATCATTCCGAGGCGAAGTCCCGCATCCCGGCTGGGTGGTAGACGCATGGGGTCTGTTCTTGTAAGTGGCAGATGTGGTTGTCTTGTCGTTTATTCGTGAGTTATGGCGTTTGTGTGCTGTGTGAATGTTCTTACGCATTGAAATCTCATCTTCAGACGTGGAGTAGGAGGATTGTAGGATTTCACTTCGGAACGGTGTAGATGGGGCGGTGCGCGCTGTACCCGCGCCGCCCTCGGCGCGGGGCGTCCGAACGGCTGTATGCGGGAGGGCCGCGCTTGTCGCGGCCGTACCCGCGCCGGGCCCGTTCGGACGCCCTACGCCGAGTCCCCTCCTCCCCACTGCCTGAGATTTCAGTGCGTAATAAAATCTCCTCTATGGCCAGAACCGTCATCTCCGACAGCAACCAGGCCGTCTCCAGGCCATCCCTAGCCCGTGCTCCGCGCGGCGCGCGTGCAGAGGTGCCCCGTTTTTGATAAACTAGGGAAATTCATGACACGCGAAGAAATTGAAACGAAACTGAAGGAGACGGTTGTCTCCGCCCTTGACCTGGAGGATCTGACGCCGGCGGACATCGAGACGGACGTGCCGCTTTTCGGCGAGGGCCTGGGCCTTGACTCCATCGACGCCATGGAGCTCGGCATGGCCGTGAAGAAGGCGTTCGGCGTTTCCTTCTCCTCCAACCCCGCCGACAACAAGCAGATTTTCCGCTCGGTCAAGACGCTGGCCGACTACGTGGAAGCACAGCAGAAGGCCTGAGACATGACGGACGCAGAAATCGAGAAGACCATCAAGGACATCCTCGTCGCCGAGTTCGCGTGCGACCCCGCCGCGCTCAGGCCGGAAGTGAATCTCTTCACGGATCTCGACCTCGACTCCATCGACGCCGTCGATCTCTGCATGCGCCTCCAGCAGGAGACGAAGAAGAGGGTCACCCCCGAGGACTTTCGCCAGATCCGCACGCTCGCGGACGTGACGAAGGCCGTCTCGAAGCTTGTGAACGAATCGTGACGTTCCTGCGCCGATACGGTTCGTGGATGGTGTTGGCGGCGTGCATCGCCGCCGCGCTTGTTTTCAGGCGCTTCGCCTACGTGGCCTGGTACCCCGTCCTGATGAGCGCCGCCGTGTCGGGCGGCTTCGCATTCTCGCTCCTGGGGCGGGAACCCCTCTGCCTCGCGCTCGCGCGGAAGATTCCGCCCCACGTGCTGCCGGAGGGCGCGGAGCGCTACTGCCGGGCCTACACGGCCCTCTGGGCGGCGTGGCTCGCGGTGAACGGCCTGATCGCATGCGCGACGATCTACGCGCCGGGTCCCGTCTGGCACCTGGAGCGGGCGGGCCTCGACGTGCCGTGCGTGTGGGTCGTCTGGAACTGCTGCCTCTCCTACTGCGCGACGGGCCTGATCGTCCTCGCGGAACTGCTGTACCGCCGCCGGCGCTTCGCCGCCACGTTCCACACGTCCGGTTCAACCGCGAAGCCGAAGACGATCGTGAAGCCGTTCGCCACGCTTGCGAAGGAGGTCGCCTACCATCGTGCCCACCTGTCGTGCCTGAACGCGCCGGGCGTGCGTCCGGTCTTCCTCTCCACCGTCGAGCCGCAGCACATGTACGGCATGCTCTGGCGCGTCCTTCTCCCGCGCGCGTCCGGGTGCGTGGTCGATCCCGAGGTGATCCTCACCCCCGAGTCGCTGCTTGCGAAGATGCGCGCGGCGGAGCGCGTCGTCCTCGTGACGACGCCGAGCTTCCTCGACCGCTTCTGCGCGTATGCGGACCAGTATGACGTGCCCCGGAACTGCGTGGAGGTCACGACGTCGGGCGCGCTCCTGACGGCGGCGACGAGCGCGGCGGCGCAGCGCGTTTTCGGCATCGCGCCGTTGGAGATCTTCGGCAGCACGGAGACGGGCGGCGTCGCGTGGCGGCGGCAGGGCGGCGCGGCGCCGGACGATGGTTACGACTGGACGGTCTTCGACCCTGTGAAGGTGCGTGCGGACGCGGACGGGCGGCTCGTCGTCGATTCGCCGTTCTCCCTCCGGCGCGGCTTCACGATGGGCGACGGCGTGGAACTTGCGGCGGACGGGCGGCGCTTCCGTTTGCTGGGGCGGCGGGACCGCCTCGTGAAGATCGCCGAGCAGCGCGTCTCCCTCCCCGAGATGGAGGCGGCGATGTGCGCGCTCCCCGAGGTGCGGGAGGCGGCGCTCGCGCCGCTCGACGGCCCGCACGGCCCGTATCTGGGCGCGCTCGTCGTGTTGGACCTGTCCGCTGTGGACGTCGCCGCCGGCAAGCGCGCGCTCGCGCGTGCGTTGCGCCGCCGTCTCCTGCCGGTCTTTCCGAAGGGCGCCGTGCCGAAGCGCTACCGCTTCGTCCGGGAGATCCCGCGCAACGCGCAGGGGAAGGTGCAGACGGCGCGGTTGCGGCAGGCTCTCGAGTCGAACCTCGTGGAGCCGTTTGTCCTCGACGTGGCCCAGACGGCGACGACGTGGACGGCGGAGCTGGTCTTCGACGCGGACGCGCCGTATTTCGGGGGTCATTTCCCCGGCTTCGCCGTGCTGCCGGGCGTCGTGCAGCTCGGGATCGCGCGCCACTTCGCGGAACAGTTCCTCCGCCGTTCGTTCACGCTCGCGTCCGTGAAGAAGATAAAGTTCACGCATGTGGTCGTGCCGGGTGTGTGCGTGCGGCTGACGCTCACGCGGCTGTCCGATCACGAGATTTCATACGAATACCGGAAGGGAGAGGCGTCATGTGCAAGTGGCGTGATGTGCTTCTGAGGCGGTTGGCGGCGGGGATGGCGTGTCTGCTGTTCGGCGGGGCCTGGCCCCTCGTTCTGCACGCCGCCGCGCGCGATGACGGCATGCCGGAACGGGCGGCGGGGACGTTCGTGCAGCGCAAGACGCTCGCCGACGTGGACGTGACGATCACGTCGAAGGGCACGTTTCGCTTCGAGAAGGGACGCTTCTTCGAATGGAACACCGAGGAACCGCTGCCGTCCTCCTTCCTCGCCACGCCCACGAACTACGCGATGACGGTGAACGGCCGGACGACGACGCACCGCCTGGAGAACGATGTCACCTCGATTGTCCAGATCTTCGAGATCAAGGAGGTGAAGGAGTTCGTGAAGAGCGTGACGGCGGTGCCCGGGACGGGTTTCCCGGACCGGGTGTCCGTCGCGTTCAGGAACGGCGACAGGCTGGAGATCGAGCTGAGGCGATGAGGAGACTGCGCGTCGCGTTCGGCCTTCTGCTCGCCGCGTCCGTCGGCGTGCTCGCGTGGCGCGCGTGCGGCGGGCTGCGGGTCGAAACCGACCTGACGTCGCTCGTCTCGGCGGAGAATCTGTCGGCCCTGCGCGACGTCTCGGCGGACAGAACCCGCCAGGGGCGTCTCCTCTTCGAGGGGCCCGGCGCGGACGCGGTGCGCGCGGCGGTGGATGCCTTTTCGTCGAACCTTCCCGCGTGTGCGACGTTCGACCTGCGGGCGACCCTGCGCGCGTTCGCGGGACGGACGGCGGGCCTCCTTTCGGCGGAGACGCGCGGTCTCCTGCGTGCGGGCCGGTACGGGGAGGTCGCGACGGCTTCGGCGGCGCGTCTCTTCGGCCCGGTGCCGCCGCTCTTCTCGGTGAAGGACGACCCGTTCCTGCTCGCGACGGACTACGTGCTGGCGCTCCAGTCGAATCTCTCGCCGGGCTGGTCGCTGCGGGACGGCTATCCCGTCTGCACGCGCGACGGCGTCCACTTCCTGCTCGTCGCCCTGGAGGCGGAACGCCTTTCGCTGGACGCGGCCGAAGACCTCCGCCGCCGCGTGGAGGCGCGCAACGCGACGGCGGCGGACGGTGTGCGGATCTGGTGCTGCGGCCCGCTGTTCCATACGGCGCGCGCCGCCACGCGGGCGAAGACGGAGGTCAACGTCCTCTCGGGCGTGTCGGTCGCGTGCGTGGTCCTCCTCGGCGTCCTCCTCTTCCGCTCGCTGCGCTTCGTGCCCCAGCTGCTGTTCGCCGTCGGGGCGTCCTTCCTCGTGGCGTCGGGCGCGCTCTTCGCCGTCTGTCCGCGTCCGCACGCGCTGACGTTCGTCTTCGGCACGACGCTCATCGGCCTCGCCGTCGACTACGTCTACCATGCGCGCGCCGCCGGGGACGTGGCCCGTGTCGCCCGTCCGCTCGGGATCTCGCTCGTGACGACGCTCGCCTGTTTCACGCCGCTGCTCTGTTCGGAGGTCACCGCCCTGCGGCAGATGGCGCTCTTCACGATGGCGGGCCTGGGGACGGTCTTCATGACGGTCTTCGCCTGGGGGCCGTGCGGACCGGGCCTCCCGGCGGTGGAGGAAGCGCCACGTGCGCGTGGGCCCGGACGGGCCGGACGCTGGGCGCGTGCGCTTCTCCTGTGCGGCGCCGCGCTCGGGCTCTTCCGCCTCGACGTCTCCACGAGTCCGGCGGCCTTCTACAGGCCGGACGCCTACCTCGCGGCGGGCGAGCGGCGCTTCCTGGAAGTGGGTCCGGCGGCGGGTACACGGGTTGCGCTCGTCACGGGCGACTCCCTGCAGGCGTGCCTCGAACATGAGGAGGCGGCGGGGCTGAAGGGGCTTTCGGCGGTCATCCCGTCCATCCGCCGCCAGCGCGAGAACGCGGTCCTGGCCGCACGGCTCGCCGCGCACGAGGGGGCGCGCTACGCGGCGCTGACGGGGCTGCGCATGCCCGGCGGGGCGGTGACGAACGTGTTTCTCGATGCGGAGATGGCGGCGACGGGCGCGTTGAAACGCCTCGTTGCGCCGTTCCGCCTCGCGCCGACGCGCCTTGTCGCGCCGTGCCCGGCGGGATTCGTCCCGGCGGATCCGCACGTCGAAGTCCTCGATCCGCGCACGGCGCTGGAGGGGCTCTTCGCGCGGTTCCTCGCCTCCACGTGCCGCCTTCTCGGCGTGTCGCTCGGGCTGCTCGCCGTCCTCCTCCTCGCCTTCTTCCGGAAGCGGTTCTTCCTGTACGTCGGACCCGTGGTCGCGTCGGTGGCCGCGACGGGCGGGATGCTGGGGTGGCTCGGGATTCCGCTCACGAGCTTCACGCTTCTCTGCTTCTTCGTGATGGTCGGGCTGGGGCTCGACTACGTGGTCTTCCACCGGAGTCGGCCGGGGCCGGCGACGCGCCGCACGGTGCGCGCCTCGTTCCTGTCGTCGCTTGCGGGTTTCGGCCTGCTCGCCTTCACGGCGTTCCCCGTCACGCAGGCGATGGGCGTCACATTCGCCTTCGGGCTTTTCTTCGCCTACGTCTTCTCCCTCGGCGGTGAGGGTGTGCGGCGCGCCGGGGACGTCGCGCCCTACCAGGGTGTTGCGGCGGCGGGCGGTACGCGGCGTGCCGGGGACGTCGCGCCCGACCAGGGGGGCGTGGCGCCGTCTGGCGTCTCGGCGGCTCCCTCCGGCCGGCACTCCGCGCCTTGGCATGCGCAGCGCGAGCAGAGCGCGGGGCGCGGGCGCATGTGGTTCATGTGGGCCGTGTATGCGCGATGCGGGAAGACGGCGCTCAAACTCGTCACCGTGCCGGTGATGGCGTTCATCTACCCCTTCGCCGGCCCGGCCCGGCGCGCGCTGCGCACGTACTATGCCGTGCTTGCGGCGTTTCGCGGACGGAAGGACGCGCCGCCCGTCGGCGCGTGGACGCTCTACCGCCACCTCCTCGGCTTCGCCTGGTCGCTTGCGGACAAGACGGACGCCTGCACGCTCCGAAAGGACCTGCCGCAGATGTCCGTGCGCGACGATGCCGGTGGACGCGCGTTCCGGGACCTCGTCGCCGCGCGGAAGGGCGCGTTCCTTGTCTCCACCCACCTCGGTACCGTCGAGGTCCTTCCCGCCCTGGCGTCGGCGCGCCGGGGCATGGGGGAGAAAGCCCCCCACGTCCACGCCTTCCAGCAGATGGGGCACGATGCCGTGTTCACGCGGATGTTCATGCGCCACTTCGACGCCACGCACGTCACCCTGCACGCCGTCGAGGAGATCGGCGTGGAGACGGCGGTGCGGATGCAGGAGGCGGTCGGGCGCGGTGAGCTCGTGCTGATGGCGGGCGACCGGGTGGGCGCCGGGTCGGGGAAGACGTTTGACCACGCCTTCCTCGGCCGGCCGTGCCGCTGGCCGAAGGGCGTCTTCGTCTTCGCGAAGCTGATGGCGTGCCCCGTCTTCTTCGTGACGTGCGTGCGGACGGGGTGGAACGCCTATGAATGCCACTTCCACCGCTACACGGGTCCAGCCTCCTCACCCGCCCGGATGCTGGACGAGTACACGGCCTTCCTGGAGACGGAAACACTCGCCCACCCCGACCAGTGGTACCAGTTTTACGACTTCTTTGCCCACGGGGCATGGATGAGGCCGTAGGTTTTTCGCATAACTGAAAACTTTGGGTCGATGATCGTGGTGTAGTTCCGTGTGGAACTCCGGGAACAATGAGATTACGATGCGGAAAATCTTCGTCCAATGAAAACGGGATATGAATTGGCGTCAGATTGGAATAGCTGAAAATCGGATTTGATACGGGATTTCACGTCGGAACGTTCCGCTGTGAAATCTCCTGCATGGTTTCCGTATCGTGTCCGTATGTTATCTATTATCGGATGCGATGAAGTGCGTCCCTCCCCGCGTTTTTGTGTGTTTTTTTGGCTGGCCGGGTGATGAAGAGTGGGCGTTATGATACAATACGATTGTCTGGTTACGGGATTATGTTGGATTGCTGTCGTTGTTTAAGGAAGGAGGATGGAAATGCGGAATCGGAAAGTGGTGTCGTTGATCCGCCTCATGGTCGGATTCGTGGTGACTTGGGCCTGGGTGTCCGTGGGGGCGGACGTGAAACCGCCGTCGTCCGTGCATGCGGAGCGTGCCCGGGTCGAACACTGGTTGAAGAACGAGACCGGACGGACGGGAAAAACGCCTCCACGGCGTGGTCCGTTCAGCGATGCGGTCATGCTGGGGAATGCGTACGAACACGGGAAGGGCGTCAAGCAGGACCTTGCCGAAAGCGTGCGTTGGTACCGCAGGGCGGTTGCGCAGTCTAACGACTGGGGCCGGGCGAAGCTGGCCGCGCTTTACGCGCGGGGTACCGTGAAGGGGATGGGTTGTGCGGAGGCGATACCGCTTCTCCGCACGGCCGCGTCGAACAACAACGAGCTGGCGTATCTGGTTCTCGCCCGGATGAATGAAGAGGGGCGTGGCATGCCGACGAACGTTGCCGCCGCCGTGGACTGGTACACGAAGGCGGCGTTGTCGTCCTCCACGGCCTGGCGGACGCGGCAGGACGCGCTTGACCGTCTCGTGGTTCTGACGGACACGGTTCACGCCGAAGACGTTGCGCACCTGACGGGGAAGAATCTGCTGGATATCTGTTACCAGGCGACGAACGACGCGCAGCGTCTTCGGGCACGCCTCCTCTTCACCCGAATGAAGGGGCGGACGCTGACCTTCGACCGACTGACGGTGACGCAGATCGAGGATCTGGGCGCCCGTGGCATCACGCTTTCGCTTGTCTCGCCTGAACACTATGACAAGAGATACGGACGTGATCGGAAACGCATCGCCGAGGCGACCATCCGATTGACGTGTACGGGTACGTTGGCGGAACGGACCTCCTTTCTGAATGCCGGCGACGGTGTCCGTACCGTGGTTGGCCGCGTGGGGGGTGAATGGGGAGAATTGACCGCGCTCGACTTCACGCCCACGGATGAACCGAAGCCGTTGCCGGCGTTCGATCCCGCGACCGTGACGGAAGAGACGTTGTATACGCTGGCAACATCCTGCGGGGGATTCCGACGCTTCCACTATCGGCAACTCGCCGAACGCCTGAAGGGACGGCGCCTGGAGTTCTCGGATTCGGACATACGCATTACGGGTTGGGGCATACGGCCGGATTCCTCCAACGTGTTCAGCGGTGTCCTGACCGCCAGCCGGAGAACGCCCCAGAGAACTTCTTGGAAGGAGGCAGGCATCGGCCTGTATCTTTCACCGGCCTCGTTCCGGAATCCCGAAGCAGGGAAGGCGTTGGAGTTCGTTGCCGAGTCCCGGAGTAGTTGGGAACCTGGCATCAAGGCGATTCGCGGACGTGTCGAAGTTGCCCCGGAAACGAAGGATCCCCTTTCCCGGTCGGCGTCGGCGCTCTATCTGGTGGACGTGGAGGTTGTCTTCGACGCACTTCCCGAACGATTGCCCAAGGCCGATTACGCCAAGATTTCCGGGGATGAACTGGTTCAATTGTTCAAAACCTTCGAGAACGGCGTACCACGGCATCTGTGGCAGGAACTCAGGAGTGTTCTGAAGGGGCGGCGGTTGGAGTTTACCAACCAGTGGATTCAAGGAGGAGGGACCTCCATGTCCACAAAGGGCCTGACGCTTCGATTCGGTTGGCGGCCACCCGGTTCCGAGAATGTCGTGAGAAGGTCCGACGGGGCTTATTCACAAGATGGTGGAGGCTGCTATTCCTTTTCCGCCAAGATGCCCTGGGAGGTGTTGGATGCCTGTTCGCGAATCCCCGTACAAGGCGATGGCGTTCGGCGCATCAGCGGAACGGTTTCGGGCACGTGGAGGCCCTTTGGCCTCGAATCCATTCTTCAATTGGAGAATGTCTCCGTTGAAATGGCGTACATGACGGATTGCATGCCGTCCGAGATTCCGGAAAACATGACGGGAGACGAGATTGTCGACCTGCTGCGGCGACAGTATCCCGAAATCCGTTCGGCACAGGCCGTCCGCCTATTCCGAAAGTTGGAGGGACGGCGCCTGACCTTTTCCACGGCAAGGATGAGTTCCTGGTGCAAGGCGGGGGGAAGCGGGAGCATCCACGTCTCCTTCGATGTGGGGCTTGGGAGAATGATGCCCATGAACGCAATCATGGATACGCCCACGCTGGAACGGCAATTCGAGGGACTTGTCCCGGGAGAGGCCGTCCGGAATCTGAGCGGCATCTTCGAGTTCGTCATGCCGGAGGAGCCTGGCATCGTGACGTTCGGATTGTACGCAATGGGATTCCGGTTGCGCGGGGCCTCGTTCACGGCGCCGCCCCCCAGTCTCGATCTGCCGCCGTTTGACGCCCAGTCGGTCACGGGGGATGAACTCGTCGCCGCGTTTGCGAATCGGACGAATCCTCTCTCACGTGGTCAGGTCCGTGCGCTCTACAGCCGCCTTGCCGGCCGGCGGTTGGGCTTTACCTTTGCCGGTCGGCTGCCAAGCAGTAGCTCCTATCGCGATGGACGATGCATTTCGGTTACGTTTCGCCTTGGCGGGTTGGCGGTGAAGGCCAATCTGAGGGAACCCTTGAAAGATGAGACCTATGGCAATCGGTTCGATCAATTCGCGTGCGTGACGGGACGTGTCGCGGAGGACGTGGACGAATCGGACTTGCGTGGGGGCAGAATGGAATTCGATGCGCCGGTCCTCGTCCTGGAGGATGCGGTTCTTGAACCGAAGAAGTGAGGAACCGTCTTGTCTCCATCCTCCGTTGTCCCGTTGGCCTTTAGTCCTTAATCGTCGTACGTGAAGCCCAGGTCATGCAATGTCAATTCCGCCAGCATCTCGGCCGTCAACGGTGATTGCGTCGAAAGCCGTACGGCCTGTCGTTGTATGGCCGTTTCAAAGAGATTGCGGACAAAGCGCCCGTTCCCGAAGTTCTTGTCCTTTGCCGCCACGGCCCTCTCCATGATGTCGACGATTGACGCCTGTACGTCCCCATCGCAGGTGTACTGGCACTCGTTCGCCTTTTGGAGAAAGATGCTTGCGAGTTCTTGGGCGCTGTAGTCGGGAAATTCAATGTAGCGGTTGAAGCGAGACTGCAATCCAGGATTCGAGTCGATGAACGCCTTCATTTCGTCCGTATATCCGGCAAGGATCACGACGAGCCGCTTTCGGTCATCTTCCATGCGTTTGAGGAGTGTCGCAATCGCCTCGCGCCCATAATCCTTCTCACCGCCCTGGATGAGGGAATACGCTTCGTCTATGAAGAGAACGCCGTCAAGTGCCGAATCGACGACCGTGTTTGTTTTCACCGCCGTCTGCCCGACGTATTCCCCGATCAGGCCCGATCTGTCCGTCTCGACCAGATGGCCCTTCTTCACAACGCCCATTTCATGGTAGATCTCGGCCAGGATACGCGCAACCGTCGTCTTTCCCGTGCCCGGATTCCCCGTAAAGACACAATGGTATGAGACGGGTGCGGCACGGAGCCCCACTCTCCCGCGCTTGCGTTGAATGTCAATGAAGCTTGTCAGCTTGTAGACCTCGCGCTTGACCGGTTCAAGCCCGATCAATTTCTCCAGGGTCTTCAATCCCTCGCCTGTCGCACCTTCTTGAACCATGGACGCAGCCTCTTGTCCATTCTCGTTCCCGTTTCCCGTAGAACACCGGGATTGCGCCGTGCTTCCTCCGGATACGGATACGTTGCCGGAGAAAAGCGCATCGTCTTCCCGCCTCACATCCATGATGGATTTCAACGTCTCGCTCTCGGCTTGGCTAATCGAGCCGTTTGCCTTTGCGACAAGCGACGCCCACCGGTACAACACGGTCGCGTATCGGTTGACCCAATCCTGCTCATGGTGGAGCTGCCCGAAAATGAGCGCGAAACGTAGCTCGCCCTCATGTCCCGCGATGGTCATGTCGCCCACGTCGGAACGGGAAAGATTCTCGACAATCCGCAGGACCTTTTCCGTCTGTTCCGGATTGTCAAACCACGCGAGTCCCACGCCCTGTTTGAGAAGCAGAAGGACCAGCATGGCATAGCCGATACCCTCACGGTTGTGCAGGGACTTCGTGTTGTGTCCAAGCCGGGTATAGACGTCGCGCACGTCGCAGAATACGAGATACGCAAGTTTCTGCGAGAGCGAGAAAGGATTGTCATGCGCGTCGAGATTTTCAAGACCGGGAGTCTGGGAAAGTTCCTTTTGGCATCGTGGGGTACGGTCGAGCTCCTGCAGGAACCGATAGAACGCCATGCTCGCATCTGCCATCGCCCGCACTGCGGGATCGCCTGTCGGTTTCGCCGTCGCGGTCGAATGCGGCCCATGCGCACGTGGGGAAGGGGATGAAAGGGCCTTGAGGATGAGCGCGAGACTTCCTGCGATAATGACGAATATGATTCCCGCAAGCAAGATTCCACCTGCGTTGGACAGGGCCGTGCCCGTCACGATCGACATGCCGATTAAGCAACCGATGATCCATGCGGCTGACGATATCGGTGAACGCGGCGGTTTTCTCATGTTGTCTTCCCCGGCATTGTCATATGAGGCGACTGCAATCCCCGGCCGCGACAAGCGCGGCCCTCCTGTATCTTCGCAGAACCGGAAAGAATCGCCGGTTTTCGGAGAGGAACGGGCTTGTCCCCTCCGCAATCGCGATGATGTTTACGATCATATCAAAGATGCCTTACGCGGTCAATGCACCGTTGCACCGTTGCACCCTCGTCAGCCCTGGTGCAGGTCCTGGGGGGGGGGGCTTGACGGGGCGGATTTAAACTGTTATATTAAACAGACGTTTAAGGCGCGGTGGCGCAAGGAGACGGCTATGGACGAGACGAAGGAGAAGATTCTGGCGGCGGCGACGCGGCTCTTCGCGCGCCGTGGGCTCGACGGCGTGACGATCCGGGAAATCTGCCGGGAGGCGGGCGTGAACGGCGCGCTCGTGAACTACCACTTCGGCACGAAGGAGAACCTGTACGGCGCGTGCATGCGCCGGATGTTCGAGTCGGGCGGCGGGCCGACGGTGGTGGCGCTCGACCGGGACGTGAAGGACGCGCGGTCCTGGAAGGCCGCCGTGCGCGCCTGGGTCCACGGCTTTTCGGACACGATGCACGACGTGCGGGGGACGACGGGCTTTGCGGCGGGGGCGTTCCGGCATGAGGTCGTCAATCCCTCCGCGCTGAGCGGGCACATCCTCGAAGCCTACGGGCGGCCGCTCTTCGAGAGCTTGTGCCGCCTGCTGCGGATGGCGACGCGGACGGAGATGGAGGTGCGCCTGTGGGCGACCGCAATCTGGTCCCAGCTGTCCTCCTATGCGCTCGTCGATCCGATGTGGCAGGAGCCGTTCCGCCCGGAGGGTGTGACGCGCGAGGCGTGGGGGGCCGCGTTTGCGGACTTCATCTGCGCGCGCGTCTTCAGGGAACTGAAGTACCGGGGAGCGCCCGCATGAAGAAGCTCGCCTTTCTCCTGACGGCCCTCGTGCTGGGCTGCGCGACGACGCCGGAGGACCGCGCGCGGCATGCGGCGGCGTTCCGCGACGACCTCCAGGCAGAGACGCGGGCGTATTTCGCGACGAACGACGCACCGCTCACGCTCGACCGGGCCGTCGACCTTGCGCGGGCGCGCTCGCTGAAGCTGACGCAGCAGGAGCTGGAGGTCCAGCTCGCGAAGGTCAACCGCGCGACGGCGTTTTCGGCGTTTCTGCCGAACGTCGAGCTCGCCTACGGACGCACGGTGCTAAACGGGCGGGCGACGCATCTGCCGCTGGGGTTCGGCACGCTGCGGACGTCCGGCGCGGACTTCGAGCGCGCGGGGCTCGTGATCTCGCAGCCCGTCTTCACGCCCGTCGCCTGGACGCTGTTCGCCGAATCGCTCTACGGCGTGCGCATCAAGGACTTCGTCCGCGCGCGCGCCCGGCAGCTCCTGGACGTGCAGGTCGCCGTCCGCTTCTACCAGGCGGCGGTCGCCGCGCGGATGGTGACGGCCTACGAGCTGCAGCTGAAGAGCGGCGAGGCGCTGACGAACCGCGTGGCGCGCCTCGCGGCGGAAGGATACGCCCGCGCGGCGGAAAAGGCGCGGGCGGAGGCGCGCGTGGCGGCGGACGCCTACGGCCTCCTTCAGGCGCAGCACGCGCGCACGAAGGCGCGGCAGGAGCTGGCGGACATCCTGCGCTTTTGGCCGCTGGCCGAATTCGAGGTGGACGGCGAGAGCATCCTCTCGGCGGTCGCGGCGCCGGGCGGCGGCGCGGAAGCCGGGACGCCGCTGGAAGAGCTCGTCTGGACGGCGCTCACGAGCCGCCAGGACCTGCGCGCGGCGGACGAGACGCTGGCCCTGCGCAAGGCGCAGGTCATCGAGGCGCTGGCCGGGTTCCTGCCGAACGTGATCGCGGGCGGCGGCGGCGCGAGCCTGACGCTCGAAGACGTCGCCCTGCGCGGCTGGGCCGGCTCGCTCGCGGGCGTGTGGTCGGTCTTCGGCGGCTTCCGCACGGTTCAGCAGTACCGGGCGGCGCGGGCGACGCGCGAGGCGGAGTTCCGGCTGAACGAAGACCGCATGCTCGCGGTCGTGCTGTCCGTCGCGGACTGCTGGCGGTCGCTGCGGGAGGCGCAGGCGCGGGCGACCGTGGCGGCGAAGGCGGCCGAAGCGGCGACGCTCGACCACGCCGAGGCCGCGCGGCGGTTCGACGACGGGCGCGAGACGCTGTCGACCGTGCTGGACAAGGTCGCCGTGCGGGACGAGGCGGAGGTGAACCTCGTGCGCGCGCGCTACGCCGCCGCGCTCGCGTCGATCATGCTCCGACAGGCCGTCGGCCTCGACATCTTCAAGTCAGAGGAAAGATAAACGCCAATAATGGTTGCTCTCATGCGGCCTACGGCTCGGAGTTTCTTGCATCAAGGAGAATCATGAAAACGAAATTGATTGCTTTGGCCGTTTTGGGCGTGCTCGGCGTGACCTGGGCGGCGGAGGTGCCGCTCGTGACGGTCTGCCGCGTGCGGAGGGGCGTCGTCTTCGAGGACACGGCGTTCGCGCAGGGGACGGTGCGCACGAAGGAGTCCGCGACGATCGCCGCGCGCGTGCCCGGCACGATCGACGAGCTGCTGGTCGCCGAGGGCACGACGGTGAAGAAGGGCGACGCCCTCTTCCGCGTCGACCGCGCGAACCTCGAAAACGCCGTGAAGCTCGCCGAGATCGCCGACCGGAAGGCGGCGCTCGACTTCCGGCGGATGACGCGCCTCGTCGCCGAGGGCGCCGTCACGCGCGACGCCTTCGAGAAGGCGGAGGTGCAGGCGAAGTCCGCCGCGCTTCAGCTCGCCGTCGCGCGCAAGAACCTCGCCGACTCGGAGGCCTGTGCGCCGTTCGACGGCGTGATCACGGAGAAGAGGCGGGACATGGGCGACTTCGTCTCGCCGGGCGCGCCGGTTCTCAGGATGGACAACACGTCCGCCTACGAGATCCGCTTTGCGCTCAATGCGTCCGACTACGGCAAGGTCAAGGTCGGCGAGACGGTCGTGCGCCTCGCGCCGGCCGCCGGCGCGGCCGGCGCGCCGACGAACGGCTTCCCCGTTGCCTACCGGTCGCCCTCCGTGAACCCCGCGACGCGCACGTTCGAGATCCGCATCGCCGTGCCGAAGACGGACGACCTCGCGCCGGGCATGATCCGCGACGCGACGGTCGTCTTCGCGCGCACGACGTCGGATGCGCTGCCGGCGGCGGCGGTCAACCCGCTGAACGGCACGAACTGCGTCGCGGTCGTGCGCGGCGGCCGCCTCGCGGTGTTGCCGGTCGCGGCGGGCGTCGAACAGAACGGGATGAGGGCCGTGCGCGGCGTGCCGCCCGACGCCGATGTCGTCGCGGCGGCGATGCTGCTCTTCAACGAAGGTGACGAGGTGAGAACGCGCCATGTTTCTTTCTGATTTCAGCCTGAAGCGCCCGATCGCGATGACGGTCGTGCTGATCGTCCTGGGGCTGTTCGGCTACCTTGCGTTCCGCACGGTCGGCTACGACATCACGCCGTCGATGGACGTGCCCTACGTGACCGTCACGGTCGTCTATCCGGGCGCGTCGCCGGAGGAGATCGAGACGTCCGTCGCGAAGAAGCTGGAGGACGCCGCGACGCAGGTGAACGGCCTGAAGCACGTGACGGCGACGTGCGCGAACAACTTCTGCCAGCTGCTCCTGGAGTTCGAGGGCGACCGCGACGTCGACGTGATGGCGACGGACGTGCGCGAGAAGATCGACCTCATCAAGAACGAGCTGCCGAGCGGCGCCGAGCAGCCGAAGGTGCTCAAGTACGACATGAACGCGACGCCTGTCGTCACGCTCGCGCTCTCGGGCACGGCGGACGTCGGCGCGCTCTACGACTACGCGGACGACAAGCTCAAGGCGCGCTTCTCGGTGCTCTCGGGCGTCGCGCAGGTGGAGCTGATCGGCGGCGAGACGCGCGAGGTCGTCGTGGAGCTCGACCGCGCGCGCCTCGCGGCGAAGGGGCTCACCGTCGGCGAGGTCGTGCAGAAGGTCGGCAAGGGCAACCTCAAGGTGCCATCCGGCGACGTCGACGACCGCGGCCGCAACATCCCCGTCATGTTCGACGCCGAGGCGGAGACGCCGCAGGGCCTCGGCGACGTCGAGCTGGGCGCGCCGCGCGGGGCGAAGGTCTATCTGCGCGACGTGGCGACGTTCGGCTTCGGCTCGAAGAAGGTCGAGACGCTCGGCTTCTACGACGGCCGCCCGGCGGTGCTGCTGAAGGTCACGAAGCGCGGCGAGGCGAACGCCGTGCAGCTCGTGCGGAAGACGTTCGGCGAGGTCTCGGCGCAGCTGCCGGAGGGGCTGAAGCTCGACTGGGTGCGCGACGACGGCGACTTCGTGCAGGCGTCCGTCGGGGACGGCTTCAGCTCGATCTGGCAGTCGATCCTGCTGACGGGTGTCATCCTCGTCCTCTTCCTCGCGGACTGGCGGACGGCGTGTGCGGCGTTCGTCTCGATTCCCGTCACGGTCGTCGTCACGATGGTCGTCTTCCCGGCGTTCGGCTACACCTTCGACCTCATCACGATGAGTGCGATCGGCATCACGACCGGCATCCTCGTCGCGAACTCCATCGTCGTGCTGGAGAACATCGCGAAGCGGACGCAGGAGGCGGGGGCGGCCGGCGCGGCGGGCGGGAAGGCCGTCGTCGCGCGGGCGGCGGGCGAGATC
>OIYX01000230.1_pt1 | contig 20428 bp, 29 predicted proteins | sample 1588431 | NCBI WGS metagenome assembly OIYX01 (sample SAMN03283241) | human gut metagenome | biome: human-associated habitat; material: feces | host: Homo sapiens | place: Peru | collected 2012
CGCCTGCCGTTCGCTGCAAACAGGAACCCTTCGAGCTCCGATACCACAGTTCCGTACCGGAGATTAAATTCTCCATCAATGCCATGCCCACGGAACCGCTTATACACGATATATTCCATGCGCTTCTCCCTCATACGCAAAAGCCGGGCGCAACACCGCGAGAATAACTCGCATTAGAGTAGTAGCCTTCGCCGCCATTCTCCACAACCACAAAGGTCGTAGAGTTATTTGCAACCGGTGAGCGAAGCCACCAGAAGATACTACTGCTCGTGTCACTGTAATTGTACTTGATTTTACTATTGCCAGAGGAATAATAATCGTATTGCATTTGCTTGTTCTTTTCGCTTTTATTTGCATAAAGAGCGGTTCCAAAAACTTCGAATTCGGACAAGAGAAAAACATAATCCGTTGTTACCGTTACAGCACTCGCTTCTGCGTCGTACCCTTTGTTATTAGTGTACTTTGCAACAGGTTTTAGGACAGCACGAAGTGTTGTCGGTAGAACACCGATAAACTTTCCGGAAGGGTTTAACAAGCTTGTCCCCAAAATGTTTGTACGCATATAAGAGGAACTCCAACCACCCAAGTTTGTGTTCGAGGCGTTCATGTAGAAGTCGGAATCATCACTATACCCACTCACAAGGCAAATGTCCGTTCCGCCAGTAAGAGTTGTTTTTCCAATTTGGAAATGAATACGGTTTGTGCCCTCTAGCTCTTGATTGTGATTAAATCCAATGATAAATGCGTAGGTCGTATAATTAGATAACGAGAGATGCCCAACTGTTCCGTTTAGCGTTACTTCCTTTCTGTCACCAATGCTCCAATAGTTCTCGCCCTGTCCCGCGTCGGAAACGGACTTGATAACGCTCCATTCGTTGTCGTTGAGCGTAGAACTCACGAAATAGAGTGTCAGTGTGTAGGAGGTCGTGCCGGAAACGACATTGACGTCACCGCTCGTCGTCTGCCCGTTATTTGTGGCAACGATTGTATATATGCCGGTTTCTCTTACGGTAAATACCGCCGTCCCCGTGCTGGTCTTTGTTTGGATTGTTACGCCGTCCTTTTTCAACGCGACGGAGGCGCCAGAATCTACTATAACAGTAATCGTCGCGGAGAAGAACGTCAGCGATACCGCATAGCTATCCGTGATGGATACGGATTTTGTGTTGGACTTTTTCCCGTCCAGTGTCGCAGATACGCTCCATGTTCCGGCTTCCGGCACGATAAGCGTACATACTCCGGTGCTGCCAGATGTTCCGCTGATCGTTTTGGAGCCGTTCGTCGCTGTGACCGTCGCACCGGCAGATACCGCTACTACCAGTTGCGGAACGATCCCGGTTTGAATTGCACGAACCGCGCTTGCAAAACCATCTGGATAAGTCAGCGGGTCGGTCGTTCCACCCTTGGAGCGGATGGCATTTGCGACCTTCGTCAGGTCATCGGAATTGGTCAGGTATTTGGTGCGTCTTGCAGGGTTATCCGTCACCATCAAAAAGCACCTCCATTTGCATCCGGCACACTTGCCGCCGCCCACGCTCCGGATACGACGCACAGAAATTTCCCATCATCGGAGGCCGTGACGGACGGCACTTCGCGAACCTTGACAGCTCCTGTTTTCCCGTTCACGCTCGTCACGGGCGCTTCCGTTAGATAATCCGTGCCAGCCGCGGCCACCTCCCACGCCGTCGGCTTCCCTCTGGCGTCCACCGCCTTGACCTTGATCAGGTCCCCGACGGCCGCACCGGAGGCGAGGATCACATCTTGCTTTCCGTTCCACGCGTCTTTGTTGCTGCGCACGTCGGCGATAGCCTCGTCGATCTGCGCGCCGGTAAACTGGCTGTTGTAAGCCATACGATCACTCCTTCATACACAGAAAATCCTCGCCGTCCGCGGTCTTCAGCGCCTGCGACTCTCCCAGCGGGATAAATCCGTAGTTGTCGTTCCAGCTGCCGTCCGCGCCCTGCGCGAACAGCGAAATGCGGTATTCCCCATCACCGGAAAGCAGAAAATCGTCGTAAACCTCAAAGGTGCGCTGCGTGCCCGCCGGGGTCTGGGAGAAGGACGCGATCAAAGCGCCCTTCCCGCGGCCCCAATCCTCGCCGGACTTCGTCGCGCGGCACTCAAAAGCCGTATAGGCGATGTCCGACGAGAATGTGACGGTGATCGAGTCGAATCCCGAGACTGCCGATATCTTGTTTCCGGTGATGGAGAAGGTCAGCTCCGGCGCGGCCATTACGCGGCGCTCCACGTCCCGGCGGCGTTTTTGACGAAGACCTTCACGATCTTCACGCCGTCGCCGGAGGACGCTGTTTCGAGGTCTGCGCCCTTGATGGTGACGTTGATGGCGGTGTTCTTCTTGTAGCCGCCCGCCGTGCCGCTGACGTTGGTGGAGCCGCCCGTCGTCGGGATCTGGGTGCCCGCCGTGTGCAGGCTGCTCGTCGCCGGGACGACGCGGACGGTGTATTCCTCAAAGTCCACATCGCAGACGAATGAGAACGCCGCTGCGTCGTAGCCCGTGACCTTGGAAATGCGGCTCTTGTCGGGGCCGGTGATGGTCACGGCGGGGATCGAGGTGTTGAGCGTGATGGAGTCGCTGGCCGCAGCCGATTCGTTGCCGACGTCGTCGCGCACCTTTACATAGATCGTCTTCAGGCCGTCGCCGTCCGGGAGCGTAATGGATTTTGTTGCGGCGAACGTCTCCCACGACGCATCTGCTTCCTTTGCCGCCGCCTTTGTGCCCCAGATCTTCATCTGGTAGCCGGTCGTTGCCTCGTCAGAGACGGAGATCTTCGCGGTGACATTGGCGCTGGTCGCGTACTGCGCGCCGTCATTCAGGACGAGCGATAGACCGGCAGGCGCCAGCGTATCAAGTGTCAGATTAAAAAAGCTTGCCATTTGGTTTTATCCCCTTTCTTCGCTTTTAAGTTCGATGTACAAAAAGCCGCCCGGCCTTTCATAGATGGTTTCCCCGCCCAGATGGGCGGACTTGATGCCCATGGAGCCGATGAACAGCTCCAGAATGCGTTTGAGTCCAACTGCCAGCATGTTATCCCTCCAACAGATACAGTGTCCGCGCGTCCTTTTCAGGCAGCGCATCATATTCGGATTTCGTGAGCACGCGGATCTCGTCGATCTGCGTGGATGATATCCCCCCGCCCCCGCCTCCGCCGCCGGCACGCACGGAAACGTTAAACGAAACGTCTACAGGCTCGCGGTTCTTGAGTTCAAATTCAATGCCGCCCATCACAACACCGCCTTTGATAGCGCGTGCGCAACGTCGATCTGCTTGATCTCCGAGCCAATCACGTCACCGCTCTTGAATTTCACGCGCACCTGCATCTGGCAGAGCTTCGGGAGCCGAAAGGTCTCCTGCTGGGTGAGGGGAAACAGAAACTTTCCGTCCTCGTATCCGATCTCTCCCGGATAGCTCTTTTGCAGATAAAGCAGAGAAATTTCCACCTTTTCAACGCTTGCAACGTCCAGAGGCTGCCCTTTATTCTTGATGGTAACACTAAGGTTATACGAATCTCCCTGTACCAAATGCCGCACCTCCGTTCTATGTGCCGATAATCTTGCATTCTGCCGCCGCGATTCCGCTGAGGCGAATGTCCATACTGGTGATCGTTCCGGTGATCTTCGTGCCCCACGGCGTTGTGGTCTGCACGTAATCGCCCGGGGCTTCCTTGTCCACGATAATTTTGACACTGTGCGTCTGACGGCGCATATAGTAGTCAAAGACGTGCTGCGCGACGGCGGCAACGTTGTCGCTGTTGACCAGCGTAGCGTCGCGCACCTCGATGACGTTCGGCTTGGTCTGCGTGGTGGCGTTCGGATTGGTCTTGGACGTGACCGACGTCGTGTGATAGTAGGTCGTACCGCCGACCTCCACGCTCTCTCCGCTTCCGGACGTCGAATAGTTGTGTGCCGTCACGCGGATCTCCGTGACCGCTGCCGCCGTTTCAACGCTGCCGCCCGTGTATGTCCGGTCAAGTGGGATCGTGGCAGGAGAGGCCGCTGTGAGCCTCCGGACGCGCACGCCGCGCGACGCGCTTGTGTCAATGGTCGCGCGAAGCGCAAAAACGATCTGTTGCAGCGCTTCTCGTTTCGTGCAGTCCGGGATATAGCCGGTTACGGTCTCGTCTTTCAGCGCAGTGTCGAAGTCCAGCGTGAAGTGCGCGCCGAGAATCGAGGCTATCAGCTCCTTCGCGTTTTTACTGCTGTAGACCGCCGCCGCGAATGGCTCGTCGTCCAGAATGCCGAGCGCATCCTGGCAGGATACATCATAGAGCCGTTCGCTCGACCGGGACGAGCTCTTGATGTAAAACACGCCGATCAGCTTTGCGCCGTCGTATGCGCTGACGGGCTGCTTCTCTTGGAAGATGAAATCGATATCGTCCGAATTGTCGAGCGTGAAATCCAGCGTGTTAATTTCTACGTCGTCGGAAATCACGCTAACGCCCTCGGTGACGGTGACGCTGCGCAGGTCCTCCCGCTCGAATTCCCGGACGATGCCGAAGAAGATCTGTCTGAGTTTCGCGTACCGGTACGGCAGGCTCGTCTTTTTCAGCTCGATCACGAGTTTGTTGTATCCGGAGACAGGCTTTGCGCAGAAATACTTCTGGCCGTCCGGCGTGAAGTCCTGCGACGCGACGGTTGTCTCGCCGTTGTACCACGTCATGGTCAGGGCGCTGCAATAATCGCCGATACCGCCGTCGAAGTATAGGAAGATGCCGGAGCTTGCGAACGTGCCGTCCAGCGTGATGGTCAGCGTCGGGTTTGCGTCGAAGGTGCAGTCTGCTTTGCTCGGCTCGGCAGACCAGAAGGCCGCCCGCTCGGTCGTGAGGTTCGGGCGGGAGCCGTCCAGCACCCACTGGTTCAGCTCGTTTGTTGCGACGATCACCGACTCTGTGCCATACGGCAGTTCCGGAAGGTCGGAGAAGGGCTTCGCAGCGGTGCTTGCAACGCTTGCCGCCGCTGCTGCGCCTACCGCTACGTCCTCATAGATCACGCGTACACTCATACCGGCGTCCTCTTGGGTTTCATGGCGACAAAATTGATCGTCAGATTGCCCCAATCATTGCGCCCGTCGTAGCTCCCGGTGAGCTCATCGTCGCCGTTTGCTACATAGGCGTCAAAGGTCATAGTCCCCTGCGCATATGGGACGGTCAGCACGTGGCTGTCGACCGGGGCAGAAATGCTCTCATAAAAATCATCGTATTCCTCCGGGTCTGACGATACAGGATCAATTTCAAGGCTGTAGTTGTAATACGTGCCGATAATATCACGGGTCATCGCGCCGGTCATAACGCGCCCGGCGTTGTCGCCGTCTAGGACGGAGAACGACCGCTTGCAGCTCACGACGTGAAGATTGAAATACGCCTTGCCGTCAAGGCTCAGTGCGCTTCTCATGTCTTCACCCCCGCAAGCTTCACGCCGACGCGCTGCGTCTCTTCGTTGTTCAGCTGATAGATCGTGCGGCCAAGCTCACGCCGGTCAAGCTGGAAGATAACCGTCATTTGTCTGCTTCCCGCTACGCCGGTCTCGTTCATGGCCTGCTTGAATGCCTGCACCATCGTGGAAAGCGGCGTCTCGATGTTCGTCCCGCTCTTCTGGTCGCCGAGGACGGCCATGAATTCCCGGTTCGGCGGGATGACCGCGCCGGAGGCGAGACGAGGGAGCTGGACGCGCGACACTGGCGGAATGTTGATTCCAATGGTTTTCCCGCCAACCAGCGGTACACCATCCGGAATCTCGAAATGAATTTTATTCAGCGCCGAAAGCAGTAGGTTGATGCCGTCGATGATAAAATTGATTCCGCCCTCAATTGTTCCAATAACAAGATTCCAGATACCCTTCAGGATATCAAGAACGCCGTTCCACGCTTTCTTCCAATCTCCGGTGAACACGCCGGTCAGGAAGGTGATCAGGCCTTTCAGAATTTTTTTCCACGCCTCGTACTGATCGAAAAACTTTTTCCCAATTGTCTCAAATATTGCGGCGAGTGCCGGATTTTTTTGCTTTAACCAATCGACAAACGCGCTCCATGCGTCCCTGATGGAATTTACGACGGCGTTCCACGTCTGCTTCAGCCCGCTCCATATCTGCTTTGCACCCTCTAACGCAAGTTTCATGTCGCCGGTAAAGATGCCCTTGAAAAACTTTCCGAATCCGGACACAACATCTTTCAGTCCGTTGATCAGCTCCTCGCCGTGCCCTGTAAAGGAGACAAGTGCAACAAGGATCGATGCAATTGCGGCGATCAGCAGCGGAATCCAGCTGCCCGTCAGGATGCTGATCCCGATGCCGGCGGCAAGCAGTCCAGCGATGATGGTCAGTGTGTTTTCCAGCGTAAAGCCGTTTTCGATCACATCTTTGATCCCGACGACTAACATCGCAAGGCCGCCTACCACGAGAGCGATTGCCGCAGCGGTCGGCCCAAACGCAAGGGCGAGTCCACCCGCAAGCGCCGCAAGACCGCCGAGCATACCGAGGAAGTTTGTCATGTCGATTCCGTTGTTCCATGCGTCCAGCCAGAAATAGACGAGCGCGAACGCGCCAGCCGCAGCGAGCGCGATGCCGCCGATCTTGCCGAGGTCGTCGGTAAACATACTGGCGATCTTCCACGCAAGGAGCCCTGCAGCGATTGCCCCGACAATGCCAAGAATGTCGTTCAGTTTGTCTTCGGCAAGATCCAGATTGGAGAAATCCGGCGTGATCCCGCTCGAAGCGCCTGCTCCGCTCGTCCCGCCGCCTCCGGAGGCCTGATTGCTGGTGATCTGATTGATCTCGTCAAAGCTTGCCATGCTCTTGCTCGCGTCCTCTGCGGCAGAGCCTACGCCCTCCAACGCCTCTTTCTCGGCGTTCAGTCCCTTCGCGGCAGATACCTGCGAGCTCCAGCTTTTCCCGGACAGCATACCGAAAAACTTTGCGATTGCCGTCACGACTTGTGCCAGAATGTTGACCAGCTTCACAAAAACCGGGATCACGACTTCGAGGATCGGCTGCGCAAGCGTCAGAAGAGCTGCTTTTAGCTGCGCGATAGATGCACGGGCCGCCTCATTCTGCATGATCGTCTCCCCGAGCCAGCTGCGAAGCTGGGAAAGGCCGCGGGACAGGACAGTAAAGACCAGCGCGCTCCTCAGCACCCCGCTTAATCTTCTCCCGAATTTATTCATGCTTTTTTCGACGCGCGCCGACGCTTCGGCCATGCGGGCCGAAGCTCCGCTGGCATTTGTGATCTGCTGCACCAGCTCTCCGGCTTTAGCCTTTGCAGCGTCAAGCGCAGCAGTCTGGTTTATCACCTTGTCGGTGATCTTTGCATATTGACTCCCAAGCTTTTCCGCCGTTTTGTTTTGCTGCACCAGCAGCTGTTCCTGATCTTTGATCTGCGCAGCAACCTCCGCCTGTCGAGAATAAGCGTCTATGTACTCCGCTGGATTAGCCGAAGCGCTTCCGGACGTGATGCCCTTTAGGCGGTCAGCCTCCGAGCGGAGCGATTTCAGCGCGTCTTCCGTCTGCTTTGCGGACTGAAGCGCAGCGTCCAGCTCCTTTTTAAGCCCGCTCTGCGTGCCGGTATCCTCGTTCAGCTTGGCTTCCATCTTGTCAATTTTCGCGGACAGTGTATCAAGCTCCTTCTGTGCCTTTTTCGCGTCCGCGTCGACGGCGATCACAATTTTCCCGTCTTCCATATTTTTCACCACCTTTTCGGTTGATTTTTGTCATTATTTGTGTTATCTTCCAAGTAAGGAGGGAAGAAATATGAGTGATTGCATTATCCAAATCAGCCGGGACAATTCTTTTTACGGTTCTGGCCTGATCGTCGGCGTTGCATTGGATGGCTGTGATGTCGGCACGCTGAAAAACGGTGAAGAACTTCGAGCCGTGGCCGCTCCGGGCCAGCACGAACTTTCTTTTTACCGGTATCGCCGTCTGGATAAAACCATATCCTTTACCATTGCCGAAGGGCAACAGAATGCGTTTTTTACCATCAAGATTAACGCCTCGAACCGCGTTGACGTTGTTGGCGGGCTAAAAACCAAAAAGCAGGCGAAACGCCCCAGCGGCTGCCTGACGGCTTTAATCGTATTCCTCTGTCTTTTCGTCTTTATTGGCGCGGCCTTTGCTTCCTGCGGATCGTCCTCCAAGCCGGAAAAGGTCGGAACCTCAGTTTCTTCTTCGCAGCAGCCGCCGCAGCAATCCGATTCCGGGCCTGAAACATTTGGCGTTGGGGATCAGGTCGTTCTAGACGGCGTGGCGGTCACGTTGCTCAGTGTTACCGAGAATTCCGGCCAAAATTACGTCTCGCCGGATGATGGAAAGGTCTTTGTTCTGTGCGAATTCGAGATCGAAAACAATTCATCCCGCGATATTGCGTCCAGCACCATGCTTTCATTCGAAAGCTACATTGATGGCTATACAACCAGCCTCAGCCTCACCGCGATGATGAGTTCCGACGAGCCGCAGCTTGACGGCACAATTGCCGCCGGAAAGAAGATGAAGGGCGTTGTCGGATATGAAGCGCCGCAGGATTGGAGTGAGATCGAGATTCGATTCTCTCCAAGCTTCTGGGGTAGCGAAATCATTTTCGAGTATAAAAAATAAGTTTTTCCCGCTGCCGCCCCTTAACCGGGGCGGCTGTTTTTTGTCCCGACGCCCCATACGGCAAGCAGGTCGGCTTCGGCCTCCGAATATGTTGTCTTCAGATCGACGATATCCCGGTTGCGCCGGTAGAAATCCCTCTCCTGTTTGTCGAGGCTCTTCCCTCTGGCCTTTTTATCGCGGATAGAAACCACCTGTGCATACAGGCAATCTCCGATTTCTTGATAGTACGCTAGAAACGAATACCAATGCAGGTATTCCAGCGCCCTGACCTCGCAGCCCGCGATTCGGTTGATAGGCGCAATATAGAGATCAAAGTCCTGCGCCCATGACATGATCTCTGGCTGCTTTCTCTTCTCTCGATTCTCCTGCCCGTGGTCGATGAAGCGGAAGCACTGGTTCAGGGCTTCCTGATAGTCGCTGACGGGCATTTCTTCGAAGTCGGGATAGAAGATGGTCAGCGCCGCTTCCGCCTTATCCCGCTCGTCCAGTTCCCTGTCTGTCAGGGCTACGAGGATATCGAGGATTGCGCGGTAATCAGATTGGATCGCGTATTCTGTTCCGTCGACCTCAACAGAGGTCGGCAGGGAATAGATCACTTTCCCCATCTATCAATATATTTCGCGAACAGGGGGCCTGCGCGTTTTCCATCTATCTGTATATTTCGCAATCCTCGGGTTGGTCTTCTTCTGCTCTGCCGCGAAGCTCGTGTCGATCTGATCGATCACGGCCAGCATGAGGTTGCACCATACTGGCAGGCCGTCGGCCAGCGCGTAGACGTTCATAGTGCCGAACAGGTCTGCGCAGACAGGCTTGGCAAACAGGCCGTCGATCATGTCCCGCATTTCCGCGTCGCGGCGGCGGGCAATGGCGAAAATCTCCTTCTTGTCCGCGCAGCGGTCAATCTCGGCCTTATACGCCTCCTGCTTCCCGTCCAGTTCGTCAAACGTGTTGAATATCTGTTCAACAAATGCGCTGTCGGTCGGGTTGAAGGAGACTTCCGCCGCGTCGTTCAGCTTGAACGATACGATACCGGTTTCAAATTTGATTTCAGGCATTTATGCAGCCTCCTTAATCCGAATCCGGCGTGAACGTGATGGTTCCATCCGAACCGCGCGCTGCGGTTCCTGTTGTCCTGTTTCCGCCGTATGTCACTTCAATGTCCGAAGCAAGAACGCCGCCGCCCTCGCCTCCGTCTGTCGTGACGAGCACCGCGCAGGCGTCATACTGCTCTGCAAACGACTTCCCTGCGGAGTCCTGCAGGTATGTGTGGATGATCAGGCATTTCTGATTTACCAGAGCGGCATGGTCCTTCTCCACGACTGCAAGATTGAGCAGATGGTTCATCACGTCGTCACCGCCTACAATCTCACTGCCGGAAAAGCTTTGTGTCATTTCTGGTGTCTGTGCGTTCGTGTACACGTGCCCCAGAATGTCCTTCTTCGTTTCCTGCCCCCAATCGTAGTTGATGGAGCTTTCCGTTACCTTGACGCCCATTGCCGACCACTTTGCCGTGGTGCTGTCGCTGGTGTCCAGGGCGGTAATCAGCATTTCACGGACTGCGCTCTCGCCGGTTTTCGCCGCAATTGTGTATTTATTTGCCATAGTTAAATCACCTCATATGTCAGTTTCATTAGAATTTGATGATCCTCTGTGCCGTCCTCATACCGGGCGAACAGGGCCGAGCGGCTGACAGCTTCCATGCGCCGGACGCGCATCCCGTCGCCCAAATCCGGCGGGTTCTGCATGGCCCAATCCCCGAAGCGGTTGAGCATGGCGTCGCATTTCAGGCGCTTGTCATTGCTGTTTCCGGGCTTGATGCGGGCGATGATCTTGAATTGATATTCCGCCTCGTGCCCTCCGAGGATGAATTTTCGTGTGATGTACGCGCCCTGAATGGTGGACAGGGCCATACTCGCCGAGTCGGCGGCGAGGAATTCATAATTAATCGTTGCGGCAGGTATGTCGTCGTCCGAGAAGGAATTTGCCCAGATCATCATCTTTCGGGAGATATCCTGTTCTTCCTCCGCAGATACCAGCCTTTTTTGCTTTTCAGAGTCCATTCTTCACCGCCTTATCCGCTACACGGATCCATTTGTCGAGGTTTTCGGCCTTTGAAGCCTCAAACCAATGTGATTGCGCCTGATTGTGTCCTGACGTGTTGAACACAAGATTTTTGTCGGTCAGTACCTTTGTCCCGCCTTTCGGCGCGTAAGTGCTGCCGGTCTCCGGATCTACCATGACTTTCCCGTAATACAGAAACCGTGCATACGGCCCCGGATAGATGATCGCATTACCAACCACCTGCGTTCTCTGGTCGAGAGAACCAGTCAGGAATGGCACATACGGGGCTGTGTCCTTTCTTGCCTGAAGTGCGACAATATGCTCCGCTTTGGTACACGCCTGCGCGATTGCCTCATGCAATTCATCAAAGCCGTCTGCCTTTACGCTGAATTTCAGCATATTAGGCCCCTCCGACTTCGAAGTGTCTCATGTCCTGGCTTCCAAAGTCCTTCATATCGACCTTTGTGACCTTGTAAACGTCGTCATAGAGCATTTCAAGCGCCTGCTCGGTCTTGTCCGGCTCCACGACTTCACCCTTGATAAAGAATGTCGTTCCGCCGTTGCCGTCCGTGGAGAGCGTCCAGATTCCGCTTTTATCAGTTGCACGCCAGAATTCTTGCGGGCCGACGTAGCGCTTTTCTGCGCCCGTCACGCCGTCTACAGCAACCGTAGAGAACGGAATGTACAGATTCACCGCATCCGCGCCCTCAAGCCCGCTCTGGCGGACATTGGCCGCCTTGGAGGCTTCCAGCAGAACGCCGCGCAGGACGGTGATGTAGGTTTTCTCCACGTCCTTGAATGTCGCCGGGTCTGTCTCCTGCGAGACGTTGTAGATGGTTACGGTGTGGGGGAACATGGACACGGCCCATACCCCCTCGCTTTGAGTAATCCGGTCGGCCCGAGGTACGCCAGCACGATCTCACGGCGGCGCGTCTCTGTCCGCTGTATATCTGCCTGGGACAGATTTCGTGAACCAAAGCTTCGCGACCAGCCGCCGACCGTCTCGCTTGATACGGGCCTGTCGGTCGTGTAGACGAGACTGTCCAGCTTCCCAGCGTCCTGCTCCAGCTCGGCCAGCGCACAGACGCAGTTCTGGACGGCTTCGAGCTTGTCCCCGGCGGCGGAGCGCGCGCGGCTCATGGTGATGTGGTCGACGTAAGCCGATGCCTTGCGGGCGAGGCCGCAAAATTGCTCTTCATCCAGCGCCGTCCCGCGGTACACAGTCGCGTAATACTCATAATCAGCGTAGATCATGCTGCGCCCTCCTTCCGGTCAGCCTCCGCGCCCGTCATGCAGGCGCGGAGGCTCGATTTTACTTGCTGACGTCCGCGCCGATGAACAGGCCGTAAGGATCGGGCACGACCGGGATAAACAGGCCGCTTGCCTTTGTCCAGGTGGTCTTCGGGTCAGGCGTTTCCCACTGGGTGATCGTGATATACTGCTGTGCACTCTTGTCGGTGTACGGGCCATAGCCCTTTTCTTCCGGCGTCACGCCCCACAGGCCAACGCCGAAGGAATTGGCCGTACCATTGGACAGGAATGCAACCTTGTCCTCTGGGAAGAAGCGATACGTCTTTTCCGCGCCGTTTGCGGACTGCGCCTTATAGCGCTGGTCGTTGGTCGTGATCTGGCCGAAGCCGAACAGCTCGGTAAAGAGGCTGCGCAGTTTCTCGGTGGTGACATATGTACCAGCGCCGACCGTGCCGTACACGAGGGTCTGAATGCCCTTGTTGGACGCGAGCTTACGCAGGATCTTCGTACCTACTACCATTTCGCTCAGCGCGTGGCCGGATGCCGCCGCCTGATCTGCGATGGCCTGAAGCTGGCCGATGATATCAGCGTCTGCGCCGAAGTCGATCTTGAAGCCGGTGTTTGCGGACGGAACGCCGTAATCGACGGTCATGTTGAGATTGTTTTCCTTGATGGTCATCTTGCCGGTCGCGATAACTTCCATTTTCGCGACCTCGGTTCTGACCTTGACCGCATCGGCCATCAGGCGCATATCGTCGAAGACGTAGCTCACAATGGCGTTGTCAGCGTATACGCCGTTTTCGTTGAGCAGCTGCACCCGCTCGGACTGGTTGATCTTGCGCTTGATAAACAGCTTCTCAACCTCTGTCTTTTCGAGCGCGGGGCGCGTGGCGATCTCGGCCTCGGTGTCAAAGGCGTGGACGGTCGCCATCGTGGGGATCTGTGCGCCGTTTGCGAGGCGCAGGTACTCGGCCTTGAGGCTTTCGGTCTTCTGGTCCGGGAACAGCCGGTCGCCGAGGTACGCCGGGCGTGCGACGGAAATGTTCTGCGAGAAATCCAGACGGTCAGCGTCGGAAATCAGTTCAAGAATGTCAGGCATGGTGTTTTTCCTCCTTCTTTAGGGTGTAGTCCACACGGGGTACAGGGTCACATTGCCGGTCATTTCGACCTTGGAAACAGCTTCGCCGCCCTTAGACGTGCTCCAGCCGGTCTGGGTGTTGCCGCTCTTGGTCAGCGGATATTCGGTCGAGACGTCGGCATAGGAGCCCTCTGTGTAGACGTTCTCGTCGACGGGCGGCGTGCCGCTGCCGTCGTTTTTGTCGTAGGTCACGGTATAGCCGCGCGTGATCTCCGGCGCGTCAACAAATGTGAAGCCCTTGCCGGACAGCGCGGTCTTTGCTGCGGAGGCCAGCGACAGGCGGTCTGCCAGCACACGGCCCGCGACCATCACGGAGCCGGGCATATTGCCGTCCGTCACATCGATATCCTCAAACACGATGCCGACGGCGTTCGAGTTGTCGGACGGGAACGGCGTACCGGCCTTTACGATCTTGTACTTGCCGTCCTGCACGCCCATCGACGCGGGGATTTCACGGGTTTTCAGGACGAGGCCGACTTCGCTTTCGAGGAAATTCGGCCTGACTTCTGCTTTTGTGTTTACAACGATAGACATTTTTCAAATCACTCCTTGTTTGGTGTCTGCGCAAACTGCGCGTTGAACTGCTGCGCGTACATTGCGCCCTTGCTTTTTGCCGCCGGTGCGCCGCCCTGGCCGACGGGCTTGACGAATGTGGGCGTGGGCTTATCTGCCTGAAACGCAGTCGGATCTGCTTCGAGCTGAGCCTTGTGCCACTCGTCGAAGCCGGTCAGCTCGCCGTCTTTCAGTTCAAGGTGTTTCTCCTTGAGGTCTGCAAGGTAAGCTTTCTCGGCGGCTTTGGAAGAGAACTTGACGCCCTTGGCCGTAATCGCGCGGTTCATGGCGTCGGCGTAGTCCCGGCTTGCCAGCTGCGCCTTGTAATCTTCGGTTTCCTTGGTGTACCGGCCCTGAAGGTCTTCGAGCTGCTTGCGGACGCTCTCAGTGTCCCCGCTGGACTTCCGCAGGTCTTCGATGTCCTTGTTGCGGTCGGCCAGTTGCTTTTCCACGGCCTCTTTGTCCGCCTTTGCGTCCTCTGCGGCCTTTTTGTGCTTCTCAATGTCCTTGCCGTTCATGGCAAAAACCTTGTCCGCCTGCTCTTCTGTCAGGCCAATGCTCAGCAATTCTTCTTTTTTCATGGTTTCTCCTTACGGGATAGGCTTTTTAGGTCGTCGCCATGACCTCCCGCCTGCACTTTTAGGCTTGCAGATAGCCAATTTTTTGTATAAATCCCGCTCATGCGGTTTTTACCGAAACAAAAAGAGCCAACCACTAAGAAAATCTCAGTAGTTGGCTCATCGTGCCATTCCGCGCACTCGATTGTGCTGCGGTATCTGTATTACTTTTTCAGCTCTTCCACCTTGATGATCTGCGCCTTGACTGTTCCGTCCTTCATGCGCTTCAGCTGAACGCGGAACCCGGCGGCAAGCGCCCGCTCAATGGCGGCTTTCAGTTTTTCGTCAATCATATAACACCTTCATTCTCTCCGGCTGTTCCGGCAGCCCGGCGGCCTTGCTGAAATCATGGTATTTCGTGTTCAGGCGGCGCAGTTTGGCTGCGGCGGCAGTCTCCTTGTCCTTTTGCCCGGATGCTTTATATGCTTTTTTCAGCTTTTTTTGCTTTCTAATTTCCCGCTCAAGCCTGCGCTGCATCTGGGTTGCTTCATATGCAGTATATTTCTTCCCGTCGAACTCACAGCCGAGGCCGTCGTCGATGTGCTCCAGCTGCTCTTCGGAATAGGTAGGCTCCATAATGCCGGGGAGAAATGCGTGTTTGTAGTGGCGGCAATTTGCTCCGGTCAGGCCGTCTACATAGCCGTAGCCGGTCGTCTCCACGAGATCCTTGTACTGCCCAAGCGGGTCAGTCTCTCCGTTTTCGCTTTTATAATAAATTTTCCCTTGCCAATCCTTGTGGCTCGACCACGGGGACGGGCCGGGCTTGTCTCGTGCGCCGGAGTGGGCTGTGATCTCAAAATACCGGGTATCCAGATATTCCGCCGACTGGTCGGAATACTTGTCGCAGATTTGCGCCACGCCCGTCATAACGGCCCGGCGGGCAGCCACGTCGATTTGATCTGTGTGACCGCTCTCATAGTCTACGACTTTGATTCCGCTCTCTGCCAGCTGCTTGACGGCTTTGGCAATCGCCTGATTATAGCTGATCGCCCCGCTCTGAATTTGCAGCGTTGACGAATTTAAGGCCCACTGATATGCTTGCGCAGGCGGAAGCATTCTCTGGCCATTGTCCACTAAAAACCCCAAAGATTGCGTCAGATTTCGGAATTCTCCGAGCGTCTGCCTGCGGATCGCGTCGATATCGGAGGCGTCTACCAGCCGGTCAGGCTTTGTCACGTCGGCCAGCGTAATGAGGTCGTTGTAATATCGCTGGTTTCGCTCCACAACGTCGTCCAGCAGTTTGTTCAGTTTCTCTTCGCTGACGTCCGCCGTCTTCTGGATCGCCTTTCTGATCTTCTTGAGATCAATGCCGTGCGACCGCAGCGCCCGGATATCCTGTACCGTGACCTCGTTCAGCTGATCCGCAATTTTAAGCCGTGAACAAACCTCATCCAGCAGCGTATCTTCCAGCGTCCGGAACAGCTCTGCAAGCTCTTCCGGGATGGCGTCTAATAGTTCTGGGCTAAAAAGGGTACTTCATCCGCTCACCGCCCTTCTCCGTTTCACAATATCATCATAGTGCGGCTTTACCCGTATCAAATTCCAGTCGCATTCTTCCGGCACTTTTCCGTAGAATATCACCCATTCCGGGGATAGCCGTTTCATCATTTCTTCGTAGCCGCGCAGGAACAGGCGCTTGCTTTCAGCGTTTGCCTGCGTTCCCACCGAGGAAACCGCCACAACACCGCCGGCAGGTTCACCGTCAAAGCACCAGTCATAACTATTCTCATCGCTCCATGAGATTGTCGGATAAACCGTCATTCCGTGGAGCTGCCAGTATGCCGCAAGCCAGTGTTTACGATAGTGATTGTATATCTGCATTGCAAGCGGCATATCTGTGTATGTGGAAAAATCAGGCGCACATACCGCTGCAAACTGCAACAGCTTCGGAATGTACTTGTCCGGTGTGTTCCAGTGGCGGATAAACTGATAATCGTCCACGAAGAAATGCACGATCTTTCTTGCAGGTTCTTTCTCCGCATAGTGATAATTCACCGGGATAAATTCGCCGTGCGGATATATCTTAATTGGCTCTATCTGAGGAATTCCGTACTTCCCGACACCGGGAAATGCAAATTTATCGAGATTCTCAAAATTAATCATTTCTTCCCGTGGACAGCTATATTAAATGCTTTTTTCTGCCACTCTGGGGCGTCCTTTTTCATCGCCCCGCCCTTGCTTGCAATCTTCCTGTAACGATCATACACAACTCGCGCATAGAACGCTTTTTGTTTCTTTCCCTCTTTGCTGTCTGCCTTTATGCCCGTTTTGTACCCATCCAACAGCTGCTGGTAAAAGCTATCCGGCATGATTTTGGCTATCTCATATATTCGTGGGTTTATAGCTATTTCGATTGTTTTATTTTGGGAATCATAAGAATAATATACCTTGTGCGATTCTTTCTCGTATACATCCTTGTATTCCGAATACGGCACCCTAATTCTTTGCTCCGTAGGGATAATTGCGCTGGAGTTTGCAGTCCCGCCGGCTCCACCGGCTCTTTCTCCCCCCGCGCCAGTTCCGCCTCTACCGCCCATCACTCTACCTCCTGTTGCTGTTCAGTTACCATGTCCTGCGCCCGCGGAAGCATTGCCTTTGCTGTCGCTTCGTCCTCGCCGTACCACTTTGCGCGGTATTCCCAGTGGTTCAGAATTCCATCAGCGAGGTCAAGCCGGTCGTTTGCCCGCTCTTGTTCCTTCTTCTCAGCGTCGTCAAGGACGGAATCGCCCCAACTGTAATCTGCGTTGTACGTCCCGGCAGGCGCGAGGTTATAGAGTGTTGCGTATGTATCGAGCGCATAGAGCAGGCTGTCAAACGTGTGCTCAAGCGCCGTCTGGATGCTGTCGATCAGCACATATTTGCGCTGCTTGCTGTTGCGGATCTCCGTCGCCGTCTTCTCGATGGTCTGCGGGTCGGAAATATCTCCATAAGCCAATCCGACGTTGAACTCGATACGGCGAAGCGTATTCTGGAAACCTCGGTAGATTGCTTCGTCGCGGATCTGCGGCTCGATGTACTGAAAGAATTCGCCGCTAGGGGAGAACGGTCCCAGTTCAAACATACGCTTGTTGAACATATCCGCAGTCGAGCTCGTGCCATCCATCAGGACTTTGCGCTCGCTGGAGCGATATTCCCAGCGCAGGCGCTCCCACTGCTCATCGGCCTGCTTGATCAGCTGCACAGTCGCTGCGTCTCCGTATACGGACATTCCGCATGGGCTGTTTGCGTCCGCAGTGTTGGACGCAGGCGGGCGGAAGTACGCGAAGAGCGGCCCGCTCATATTCTGGATCGTGATTTCCGGCTGAATGTCCGCCCATTCCGGGACGGCATTCAGGGGTGCTTCCGCGCCGACCGTGCCGGAGGCGTCGCTGTAATATGCTTTATTGCGGATCGTATAGGTCGTGCCGTCCAGCTCGTGCGATTCGAGGCGGATATAATACTTCCCGCCCACTTTCGCGGGCTTGTCCCGGAAGACGCCTCCGATGCAGCGCCCGGCAGGATCAAATTTCGTCGGCTGGAATGCTGCCGCGCCGGTCACGTCGACCAGCAGCTGCTCACCGTAGATATATGGCTTAAATGCCACGCCGCCGAGCGCAAGTCCCAGCTCTAAGGCGCTGTGGAAATTTTCTTCCGCCCGCTCAAAGCACTCTTTCAGATAATCCGCCCGGGCGCTGCCGGTGATGTTGGCCGTCAGCTCGGCCAGCGTCGGTCGTGCAATCTCCCGGCAGATCGCTGCCGGAATCCCGACAGCAATGACATCGCACGTCTGCCAGGGTGGATTTCCAATAAACATCGCGTACCAGATGCTTATATTCTGCTCCATCTTCGGGCTGACTGCCGGAGATACGCCGAATTCCCGCTCGGCCACCGCCTGCGGGAAAAGCATATTCCGGAACCACCCTCGAATGTTTGTCAAAAGGCTCATTTCTTGATTTCTCTCCTCAAAACGGTCATACAGAAATAGCGAATCGCGTCCATGCAATGGTCGTTTTCTTTTATCACGCAGTCTTCTCCTTCGTCCTTGTCCCAGCTATAAAGGCCAAATTCTCGAAACGCATTTTTGCAGCTCTCATGGAATTTGATTATGCCGCTTTTGATGCAGGCCCCCGTGAAGCGAATGCCGTCCAGCACGGCGTTGTTTGCTTTCCATACAGAAAACTTTCCGTGCCGCCGGATGCACTCGGCAAAGGACGCTGCCGATGGGTCGAGCACGACACGCTCAATGCGGTATCCGTCAGCGAATGCCTCTAAATCCTGATAATATTCTTCGTCAGTCTTCTGCCGCCCGCTCTCGCGCCCGCTGTGGTAATATTCTCTCTCCATGACGGCCCTGCCGCCATATTCCCGCCACAATGCAAAGACGGTAGGGTTCTGTGTGCCGTAGTCCGATGAGATCCAGTACCGCCCCGGCCCGTCCCGCTCGCTCGTGACATTGCGTTCACGGTCGAACATCGGGTAAACCAGACCCTCGGCGATTCTCCAGAGGCCGAGAATATACCGGTCGTAAAAAACACCGGAATACATCGCCTTTGTCCGCTCGATCATCTGCGGTGTCAGGATCGGGTTATCTTCCAGCAGGAAGTGGAGGTGCCGCGTGCCTGCGGGCGGCTGCTCGATGTATTTTTTGTACACCCAGTTCGCTGGGCTTTCCGGGTTGCAGTTCAGAAAATATTTCGGGTTCTCGAATGAAATCGCGCGGGCTGTTGCCTGCTCCACAAATGACTGCGGCATCAGTGCAACCTCGTCGAATAAAACGCCCGCGAGCGTAATGCCCTGGATGAGCATATACGAGCTTTCGTCTTTGCCGCCGAAGAGATAAAACCAGTTGACCCGCGCGCCGCAGCGGACTGTCAGGACGCGCGTAGAAACCTTGTAGGACAGCGCCAGCGCCACTCCAAGTCCTTCGACCTCCATCAGCGGGCGGAGGATGTTCCGTTCTGCCGACTGCACGGTCTTTCCGCAGATTGCGAAATTCGTGCGGTCGTAGTTCTGCATGGCCCACGCCAGAAAGGCCAGCGTCATGATCGTTGTTTTACCGGATCGGACGGAACCGTCGCAGATCAGCGTCGTCTCGTCCGTCTTGCAGAAGTCGAATATCTCCCTCTGCTTTTGTGAAAGTTTTTTAAGGTGCATCGTTCCCGCCGCCCGTGATCGCGGAGATCAGCGCCGCAAACGCCGCCGGGTCTCCGCGCCGTTCGTCCTCCGATGCCCAGCCAAAATTGCATCCAAGGCTGAACTTTGCACCAGGCGAGCCGTCTTTGTCGTAAAGTCGTTCCTCGGCATAGGCTTCGCAGCGTGCCTTCGCGCGCGTTATCGCGTCACGATATTCCTCGCGCCCCTGATAGTCCAGCAGGACTTTACGCCCGGACAGACCAAGCGCCAGCGCAAGCCCGGTGACAGTCGGCGGCTTCGCTCCGACAACGACCGGCTGGCCGTGCTTGTCGTAGATGGGCTGGCCGTTTTTGTCGAGGCGCGGCGTGCCCTCGCAGCTCGCAAAATAAGCTTCTATTGCCCGCTCCATCGCCTTTACGCTCTTGATCTTTCTCGGCTTCCCCATCTCCCCGCCTCCTTTGCGCCGGTTTTTGTTTATGCCAAAGCAGAGACGGGTATGCTCCGCCCCTGTGGCTTATATTTTGTCATGTTTTTTCTCTTATTTTCCCCCAACTGGGGGATTGCCGTCAATTTCTTCGTCTTCCGATCAGGCTGTCTGTCGAGATATCGAAGAAATCGGCTATTTTCACCACGGAATCAACGGACGGGCAGCGTTCTCCCCGCTCATATCTGCGGATGATATTCCGCGAGAGGCCGCAGCACTCCCCAAGTGCCTCCGGCGACATCCCATAGCGCTCCCGCAGTTTCCGCAGCTGTGCCGGGAAGCCAGGTGGGGGCGGCGTACTGCTCTTTTTGCTATGCTTTCTGCTCACGTCCTGCATTCCCCGTCCCTTTCCGGCTCGGCGCCCTTGCAATCGGAGATATGGCGATACTTGGCGCAGCAATTCTCGCAACGCCAGTCATGGCAGATGCAGTCTTTCCGGGTGCATACCGGCTTTCTGTCTGCGCGTGGATGTGTGGTCGGTTTCCGGCTCATGCTGGTCGCTCCTTTCGTCTTAAAATGCTACTCATTTACGAGGTTTTAAGAAAGCGGCCTCGTTCCGCTTTGGATCAACTACATACTTATAATATTGATACCCGTACTTTGTCGCCCGGG
>OIYX01000238.1_pt1 | contig 20256 bp, 34 predicted proteins | sample 1588431 | NCBI WGS metagenome assembly OIYX01 (sample SAMN03283241) | human gut metagenome | biome: human-associated habitat; material: feces | host: Homo sapiens | place: Peru | collected 2012
GCTGCAGGTCTGCCTGTGTGACAGCGCTGGTCATATAAGGCGAAGCGCCGCCCATACCCATACCACCGCCCCAGCCAAAGCCGCCCATGCCGCCCCAGCCGAACATGCCAAAGATCAGAAAGAGGACGATCCAGCCCATCCAGTCGCCGCCCCAGCCGTTGAGGCCGTTGCCGTAACCATTGGCAGGCTGCACCGGCATGGTAAAAACCGTGCTATCAGAAGAAAGAGACATTGTTTTACTCCTTTACGTTAGATTTTGAAATTTATTCTAAATGCGGCCGCATTTTAGAATCCAAACATATTTTTCATGCCGTTGAGCATCGGCGCGATCTGCTGCGCCCGCTGCTGAATGGCGTTGAGCTGCTGCTGTGAGAGCTGGCCGGAGGTGAGCATCTGATTTATCATCTCCTGCGGGTTCTTGCCCTGCATCTGGCCCATAAACTGCTGGAACTGCCCGCCAATGGGGTTCTGGGTCTGTCGGCCCATCGAGTTATACAAGCTGCTGCTCATCGTTTAGCTCTCCTTTTCCGGATCTGGTGCTTCTTGCTTTTCCAGTGCCGCCAACTTTGCCGCCAACTCGTCGAACTCCTTGCGGGTGACATACTCCCCGCCTGCGGCTTGCGTGGCTGCGATCGACGCTTTGGGGCCGCTGGTGCGTTCCTTGTAGTCGTAGATGCGGAGCGGGAACGGCCTGCCGTCCTGCCCAACTTCTTTGATGTAGAAGGTATCGGAATCAGCATCCAGTAAAAGCACCCGGCTCCCGTTGGCTACCAGATAGCCCCGGGCCGCTGCTTCGCCCTGTACCCAGATAAAGCCACTGTCAGTCGGTGCGGCCTGTCCCTGCATTGTCGGCATCATGACGGGCTGGGGCTGGTACTGTGCTGCCCTGAGCTGCTCAAGCTGCCCTTGCGGCTGTTGCGGGTAAAACACTTGCGGGTATCCGTTATAAATCGGCATCGTTTTCCTCCTTATACCAGTAGTAGATCGGGCATTCTGCGCCGCTGTCCCAGCTGTCCCACCACGCGCCGTCGATCACGGTCAAGACGTGCCCGGAGCAGCCAAGCACGTACACGCCACGCGGGTACTCCCGGGCAAAATCTGCCACGGTGTAACAGGTGGTGCAGTCTGCCTCCACCATGCGGCGCTTGTAACCCTGCTTTTGGAGGTACGCGCCCCATGTGCGGTTGGCGCTGGGCATATCGCCGAGGGCGTAGCCGGTGAGCGCCAGCGCAATATACGCCTGCTCCCAGCTCTGACCGGTGGCCGCAGCTACCGCTCGCACTACGCAGTCCCCGACGCTGCTTCCGCGCGGGTTTGGGTTAAACCTGTGCCACATGGCACCCCCTCCCTTTGCGCCCAGTGTACTTTTTTAAATCGCCAGGAGAGACAACGAACGCACAACGAGGGACAAAAAAGAAAAGCGCCCACACAGCACGGGGCTGTATGGGCGCTCAAGCATTTGCACGCAACGCGTATAAAGTTTTCAAAAAAGCCTTGACAAATACACGCAATGCGTGTATACTATAGACAGTGAAAGACACCACACAAACACATGGATCACATGGAGGTAAAACAATTATGAGAAACGCTTATGAGATCGCCGCTGATATCCGTAACGCCGCTGAGTGGGATAACGACCTGTGCGCAGAGCTGTGCGAAGCCGCTGATATGACCGCCGAATGGGAAACCGCTGATGGTGACACCTTTGAAGCTGTCGTGTACGCAGCAGCTGAAAAGCTTGGCGTGGAGATTTGAAGAGGAGGGCTGAAAAATGGCAAACGTACAGACCATCCCAGTGAAAGAGCTTGAGAGCATTTACGCGCACTACTCCAAAAAAATGTCCGAGGCTTCCGAAGCACTTGAAAAAGCCCGCGCAGAGTACGAAGGGCTGTCTGAGGAGTACAAGATGCTTCCTTACTCTGACATGACGGAAAGTGAAAAAGAGATCCGCAAGCGGCAGCTGTGGGAGTTGATCGGCCACGCAAAGTGCGAATGCGAAGTGGCTTTAGCCAGCTTTACAGCATACAGCGAATCGGTCGAAGCGTTTGAATATCTGAAAAATTACGACAAATATCAGGCACTATAAAGGAGAAAGACAATGTACACAGCTGAACTTTTTAATATGGCAGCCGACCCGGAAGCATCCCAAGCAGCGTTCCTCAACAATGTCACCCTCAGCATCCCGGATGATGCCGACGGGTGCGTAGATCTGGACGCCGAGAAAGAAAGATTGTCCAACATATGGAAGCTGGCACACCTGTCCATGCGAGAGCTGGTGGCCCGCACTGGCCTGTCGCAGACTGCATTTGCAAAGCAGGCGGGCATCCCGCGCCGCACGGTGCAGGATTGGTGCGGTGAAAAGCGCGCGTGCCCCACATATGTCCGATTCCTGTTGGCAGAGCACTTCGGGCTGCTGTGAGGAGGCGGTTCAGATGAAAGACGATCTGACCGGCCGGGTATTCGGCTTTTGGGAAGTCATCGGCCCTTCCGAAAAGCCTTACTACTACACTTGCCGATGCCTGAAGTGCGGCACCGTGAAAAGTGTCTACAAAAGCACATTGCTGCTCGGAAAAAGCTCTATGTGCCTGAAGTGCGCAAAATCCGGGCCGCGCCCGGGCAAAACGGCCGCTTTTATTAAAACAGCTCAGGAGCGCTATCTGGGCCAAGTGGTCAACGGGTGGAAGGTGCTGGACATCCTTCCACCATCTAAAAGCGGTGAAAGCCTTCGATGCCGGGTGATTTGCCCCGTTTGTGGGAAAGAGACGATCACCAGTATAAAGCGTATTCCACACATAACACACTGCGCTACCTGCAACCGTGACATAAAGAAGAAGTCCGACGCAATCCACAGCACCGCATGGGCTGACGGTTCCAGCCTTGCTTCCGTCAAAAGCCGTATGAGTGGAGCAACCAACCGGAACTCCACCACGGGCGTAAACGGCGTTTCCCGTCTGGCAGATGGCCGGTACAGGGCATACATCAACTTCAAGCGCAAGCAGCTTTTCCTCGGCAAATTTTCCTCTCTGGAGGATGCCGTGGCGGCTCGTAAAGCCGCAGAGCAGCTCATATATGGCGAGTACCTTGACCAACATGCCGGATGGGAAGAAGAGCTAAAAGAAAAGCTGAAAGAGCTGAAAGACAAAAAATAGCAAAACCCCCGATGCTCCAAACGGAACACCGGGGGTTTCTGCTGCCAAAACAGTAAAGTCTAAAATCAAGAGTGGAATCGCCCACAGGCAATGCCGCTCTCTACAAAGGCCGTAGCCTTTCAAATATCCGTCCTAATGCGCTTCTTCGAGAGGCCAGGCGGATTTGTTGAGATGATTATACCACAAATCGTGCAAAAAGAAAAGCCAGCGGGTAAACGTTCTTCCGCTGGCTTCCTGTACACTATACCGTCACTGGGTGTACACCAGTACGGTCTCGCATACATAGTATATCACACATCCAGCATTTTATCAATGCTTTTCAGTCGGTAGCTGATTGCCGTCCGACTGTAATGTGTCTGTGCTGCAATGTCCGGCAACGGAAGCCGCTCAACGTACCGCAGTAAGGCTATCTTACGGTCTACCCTCCCAAGCGGTGCGCTTTTAATGGCTGCGGTCATCTGCTGTCGGTCAAGTCCTTGCAGCGCAGCGGGCAGCACTACACGAGCCGCCGCCACAGGCAGCACCGAGCCAGAAAGGCTGCGGCAACTGTCCTGCGTTGCGTACCATTTTGCCAATGCTGGCGAAACGGTGACATTTTGTCACCATTTTCGTGATGTCACGAAATTGCTCTTGTGCGGCGTACATTTTGTTGGTGTCAACAAAATGCTCGTATGTAGTGCTTGCCATGATAACCTCCTTACTGCGTGATTTCCTCAGCGTTCGCCTTGTCCTCAGCGTCCAGTGCATCGTAGTACGCTTGCGCAAGGGTCTCCACCTCTGCGATGTCATCCTCTGTCAGCAGACCGCTGTCCAGATGGGTGTATGCTCTGTCCAGCCAGTATGCCACGTCGCGTCTTGCGGAAATCTCCCTTTTGATGGAGCGCAAGGTCAGGTCATGCCGGGCTTTGGATTTAATTGCCATAAGTACCTCCTTATGTGGTAGTCATGGACGCAATGGCGTCCTCCAACTTTTTGATTGCGATGTTCACATCCCGCTGGTAGTCCAGCTTGATGCCCGCACCGTCACCAGCCTGCACCACAGTGTCAGGGCCGTAGGCGGTGAGGGCTTTGTAGGCGGCGATTTCGTCAGGGGTGAGCGGCGTTTCGATGGGGGTGGCGAGAGCGTAGAATAAAATGTATTCTCCTTCTTCCGGGTTTTTAGCGCCAATTGGAATAAAAACTTGCGCATTGGTTGTGTCTACATAAAAATGCGGGGAATCTTGGGTAAACGAAACGAAAAATCGCAATTTATTGCATAGGGCTTCTGTTTTATAATCGCGACCACGTATCGGCAACATAATCGAAAGTCGTTTTGTTACCGCAAGCTCAGTGGTACCTGTGATCTTACAGGTTGACAAGTCTACAGCGTTCACCCTCTGCACCCGCACGCCACGCGTCAAGTCCACCTCGTCGCACACCCACTGCTGACCCTGCGGGTCAATGTAGTTGCCACCAGCGACGACAGGGATGCCGGGTAAGCCGTTGGGAGTGGGGGGTGTGAGAGTTTGTGTTTTGCCGTTCCCATCGCTCAAGGTTACCGCCACGCTCCCACCGTCACCAGCGCTCACGATAGGCACAGGTGCATCCGGCGTGGGTGTGCCGTCCTGCGTGCTCTTGCCATACACGGTCAGGCCGCACAGGGGCGCAGAGAACGCATCGTTAATGGCAATGGGGTTGCCTGTCTCACTGCCCACAAGAATGTTCTGCCGCACCTTTACTGCGCTGATCGCGTCACCTGTGGCTTTTGCGTCAGCGGCTTCGCCCTCGTGGGTGAGGGTGGTGTCCAGTGCTACGGCAGGGCCGGTCTCTCCTTTAGGGCCTTGCGGGCCGGTATCACCCTTTTCGCCCTGTGGCCCCTGTGCACCCTGCGGTCCACGTTCGCCCTGAATGCCTTGCGGCCCCTGTTCACCACGAGGACCAGTCTCACCCTGCGGGCCAGTGGCTCCGGTAGCACCAGTGGGGCCTTGCGGGCCTGTCTCACCCTGCGGGCCGACCGGACCGATGGGGCCAGTGTCGCCCTAGTCACCTTTCTCTCCTTTGAGGTCACCGCTTATGATGCTGTTTTTCAGCTCCTGCAGGCTGTCAGCGGCTTCCTGAGCGCTCTGGCTGGCACTGCCTTCACTGGCGGCGGCTTCACTGGCAGCGGTCTGTGCGGCTTTGGTGAAGGCCCCGGCCTGCTGTGCTGCCGTCTGTGCATCGGTCTTGGCCTGCTCTGCGGCGGTGGCGTCGGTGTGCACGGCATCCACCAGCTGCTGCCATGAAGGGGTGCCCGGTTCCGGCTCTGTGCCGTCCTCCGTGCCGCTGTTGGCGCTGACACGATACCGCAGGTCTGCGCTGGTCACGGTCTTGGTGCCGTCGCTGCCCTCAAAGGTGATGCAGCCGTTGCCCGGCTGTGCGGTGACGCTGGCAGGCACGTCCACATAGCCGCCCACCACCAGCGAGGAGGGCGGGTCTTTGCCGTCCGGGACGTGCCAGAAACAGCGGATAGCCAGCCCTTCCCACTCGCCGGAAGCGGTGACGGCAAGGCGGTACACGCCCCGGTTCTTGGTGTAGCCAAAGCGCACCAGCTGCTCATAGCCCGGCACTTTGACGACGCCATTGGATGCGAGAGATACGCTTTGCTCGATCATGTTTTACTCCTTGTTGATAGTAGGCTTCTTGCTTTCCAGTGCCTTTTTCATCATGCTGACAGCCTTTTCGATCACGCTGTCCAGCACTTCATCCGTGATGAAAGGCTTCAGCCAGTCCGGCAGTGCGCCGCGCAGCGCGGCAAAGACCTGTGCCTTTTTCTTTGCGCCCTGACCGCTGCCCATGATGCTGTCCTCAGCGATGGTCACGAGCTCCAGCGCCCAGTCCTTGACATACTGCTTGTAGCCCAGCCGGATGGCACCAACGGCCAGCGCGGCAAAGCCGATGAGCATCAGTACCAGTGCGATGGGTGCGGGGATAAAGTTAAACATTGCTTCCATAATTTAAGCTCCTTTCTGCTGTTCAAGATCTTCGATGCGATGGTTTGCCACCTTAATTTGCTCTTCCAGCACTGGCACACGCTGAGCGAAATTATTGTGCGCCCGAACTTCCCGGGTCAGCTCGTCCAGCTTAGTGTCGGTAATGGCCTGCTGTTTTTCCAGCTTGGCGTCCATGTTTTGAGCGGCCCTGCTGTTAGAGATAAGCACGCCGCTCAGGCTCAGGCCGCCAGTGATGAGTGCTACGATGATCGCGTCGCTCATTTACCCTCCCGGAGACGGGTCAGGCCCTTCTTGCTGATGATACCCGCATAGTCCTTGTATGCGTGGCTCATGTCCACGTTAGTGACTTTGCCCGGAATGGCATCCACAACGCCCGGGATATGCGCCGTGCTGGTATACTGCCACATCCCAAAGGGCCAGCGGGGAGCAGGCTTCTTTGTGCGGTAGGCAGCCAACCACACGTCGTAAGGCTTCAGGGCTGCGCCGCCCATGTACAAGAAGGTGCTGCCAAACCACAGGCCGGTGTAGAGCAGAGCGTACACGCCCCAGCTTTCCACCGTGCTCAGCATGTAAGCTGTCAGGTCGGTCAGCGCGGCCTTGCCCAGCGGCTTCTGCACTTCGTCCTCGATGTCCACGGCCACCGGCAGCTCAAAGCTCCGGCCGATGAGCAGCTTCTTGAAGTAAGCCAGCTCCTTGTCGGCCTGCTCCCGGTTGACTGCCTTGAAGTAGCCATACACGCCGCAGGGGATGCCCAGCCGCTTGCATTCTGCGTAGTTGCGGGCAAACTGCGGGTCAGTGTAGGGGGCACTGGGCCGGCCCGCTGCGCTGTTGCCCATGGCGCGAATCATTACGCCGTCTACCTTGCCGCTCGCCTTTACCTTGTCCCAGTTGATCGTGCCCTGATGCCGGGATACGTCCATGATTTCAGCCATAGCGTCCTCCTTACTGCGTGATTTCCTCAAAGCCGCTCTTGATGAGAATCGCCTTGACTTTTTCCTTCAGCAGGCGGGGGCAGCGCTCGTACAGAGCCTTTGCATCCTCCATAGTCTCAGCAGACATGATTTCCTGTGCCCACAACATAGCCATCATAAATACCATCCTTTCGATTCTTTGTGTGATTTTATGCATAAACAATCTCGCTCATTTCAAGCAAGCATTGCCTGAGCATCTCGTTTTCTTTTTGCAGTGCCGCCACCGTTTCCGGCAGTTTCTCCCGGGCTTCGGCCTTTTTGCGTGCTTCTTCCTGCGCAGCCAGCTCTTCGGCGGTGTAGCGGATGTACTTCTGGATGGGTACCTGTTCCACCCATTCCTCCTGCGCCTGCACGCCCGGACGGTCAACGATCTTCTGCACGTCCTTACCGCCGTTGGGGTACTCGGTCACGGTCTCCCAGTGCCACTGCTCCTCCACGCCCTCTACGGCGGGGTGGGTGACTTCTTCGGTGTCGTCGGTCAGATACCCAAGGGTCAGGTCCGGGTTTTCTACGACTGCGCCGGTCTCGTCAAGAATTTTCATAAGTCAAAACCTCCTTTCTCAGGCCACGCGGTGCCAGATGTGCACATAGTAGGCGGCGGGCTGCACGGTGCTGCTGCCGCCATAGATAGGATTCGAGCGAGAAGCATCAAAATCGAGAGTTGAGTTGTCACTATCAATTCCACCGGAATAGCCTGTATGCGTTTGGTCGTTAGCGTTGGCATAGAAGGCACCAGTCAATCTAGTCCCCAAATCGCCCACAGACAAATTGTCATAAAAACCGCCAGTAGCCGTGATGTTCGGCAGACCGGCTTCCACCGTAGTGCCTGCCGCGTGGGTTCTGGACGCACCCATCAGCACCCGCTCGGAGGCGATCTCTTCCCAGCTGCCGCCGAACAGTGCGGCGGGGCTGGTGGGGTCTTCCGAAACCCAAAATTTGATTTTCGCGTGGTCTTTTGCCAGAGCGTCCGCAATCAAGGTCTTTACAGCGTCTGCGCTTATTACGCCTTTCAGCGCGTCACCAACAGCCTTTGCGTCAGCCGGAGCGCCCTCAACGCTTAGCGTCTTGTCGGTGCTCACAATGGCCGCAGCTCTGTCCGCTTCAGCTTTGGCAGAAGCGGCAGAGCTTCCCGCACTCTTTGCGTCTGCGGACGCTGACTGTGCGCTTTGGGCTGCGCCGGTGGCGGCAGTCTGGGCCGCGCTTTCACTCTCTGCAGCTGCTGCGGCCTTTTCCGTCGCAGTGTTGGCTGCTCCGGTGGCGGTCTGAGCGGCCTGCAAAGCGGCCTGTTGCTGGCCTGTCACTTCCTCGGCGTACTGCTTGACGTACTCCATGCCCTGTGCGATGTCTTCGCGGACTTCCACGCCGCGCTCTGCGGTGCGAATCCCCGCGATTGCTTCGTCAAAGGTCTTGTCCATAAGTCTCTCCTTTCTCAGCCCCTGAGCGCCCGGCTCAGGTCGTAAGCATCAGACGCCTTGCGGGCAGTCAGGGACTGCAGATCGCTGAGGCTGGAAAACTCGGTGCCAAAGGTAAACTCTTTTTTATCCGGTGCATCCAGCGGCTCCACCAGCTTTGAGCACAGCAGCCACGTATCCACGCCGTGGGCCGCAGAAAAGATATGCGTCTGCTTGCCGATGGCAAGGCGGTCGATATCGATGCCCGCGTCTTTCAGGTCCACAGCCTTCACGGTCGTGCCGTTCAGGTACCGCAAATTTTTTGCCAGCTCTTCCTCTGCGGCATTCAACAGTGACTGGTTGTTGTTGTAGTTGCCCTCGACCTGGATCACCTTTGTGATAATGCCATAGATTTTTTGCGCCTTGACATCATTGGCTGTCTGGGAGATGACGCTCTGGATATCCACAAAGGGCCACGTTTTCTCGGTTTTTGTGCCAAAAGCAATGACACGTGTGCAGATGTCCTCAGCTTTGGTGTAGCTGGTCAGATCCAACATGTTGACCCCAAAGGCAATGGTTTGGGGGTTCTTGTCCGTAATTTTCTGCATGTAGTCCAAATAGCGGTAATTCTGCTTCCCCCAAAATGGGAGTTTTACCGACCCATGGCGGATCACAAAATAACCTCCGTACTTGTCCGTGAGCTCACTTTGCAGAATGTCCAGCGTTTTGCCGTAATTTTTGCCATCTCCAAAGCTATAAGTGGGTTCTTTGGTGTCAAAAGCAAAGCGGCTGTCAGTCTTGCCGTTGATCGCAAGACTGTACGAGCCGCTTTTTTCGGTGATCTTGTAGGTACTGGATTCAGTGCCTTTTGTGATGTCGTAGATGGAGTATGTGCCAAAGTCCTTGGGACAGATTGGACAGGAAACATACGCATTTGCAACGCTGACGCTTGCATTCCACGTCTTGCCGTTTGCGTAGGCCACAGGCAGCCGCATACGAAAATTGTTGTCACCGATGCGGGAGAGTACATAGCCATCAGACATGCGTTCTGCATTGAGCTCCCAGCTCAGGCAGGAAGCGGTGCTGTTTTTGGTTTCTTCATAAAAAAGCGAGTTTCCGCCTAAAGGATTTTTGATAGTCCAGTGGTAGGTATAGTTGTCATCGTCGTCATAGTGATAGCCGGACTGCTCCACCTTGAGCCCGTCGATGTAGGGCACCACCATAGGGGTGTCCATCTGCACCTTGCCGGGAGTGAACGCCTTGAAAGAGTTCACTTGCGCGTTGTGATTGGCACAGACCCACTCCAGAAACTGCGAAAAGCTCACGTTTCTTGCGCTGTAAGGTGCGGTGCCAGAGTCGTTGAGGTAGGCCATTTCGCCCTCGCAGTAGACTTTCTGACGCACCAGAAAGTCCTGCTCGTGGCTCATGACGCGGCCTTGCCAGATCTGCTTACCGTCCTGCTGCACCTCCACCACCGTCATGAGCTTTTGGAGCGCGGAGTGCGCCACATTGCCCAGCGGCAGGGTAAATTCCAAAGAGCCAGCCTTGCCCACCTCGCGGGTCAGCGTGGGGCTGATAAGCTTTTTGGTGCCGGTGATGTCCCCGGGGTCGTAGATGCAGGCTTTGGTAAACCACTTATCCACGTCGTACTGTGTGCCTGCATAAATTTTGTAGCTCATAGGCTCGCCCCCAGATACTTGATGCTGATGCTGCAGTCCGCAGACGCAGAGAAAACAAGGGTGCCCACCACACCGTCCGGCATGGTAAGGCCCTCAATGTACTGCCAGTCGGTGGACTTGGCCAGAATGCCTACCTCAAAGCCGTTGAGAGACACCGCGATGTCTGCGGCGGTCTCGCTGCGCTGGAAGTAGATGCCGGCCGCACGCGGTGCACCGGTGATGGACACCTCTTTGTCCTCGCCCGCCTTGAGCGGGATGTCCGTGTAGTTGCGCACGATGTCCGTTTCAAAGTTGAAGTCATCCCACAGCCAATCGTTGGAGCCATCGTAGATGCTGCGCTTGAAGGGGTTGCAGGTGCCGGTGATGGTAAAGGTGCTGGAAAGCCGGTCGCGGGACGGTGAGATCTTCCACAGCCCTTCCCAGTACCACGCGGGATCCTCGTCGAACTTGCACCGCAGCCACTTGCCGTGGATGGCGTTGGCGATGGTGCTTTCGATGCTGGGCCACTTGCTTTTCGGGGCATTGCAGAGCAGCTCCATGGTGATGGTGCGCTTTTTATAGTGCACCTTGCCGTTATCCCATGTGGTGAGGTTGAGCAGGGTATCCGATCCGGTGACCTGTACAAGGCGCTCGTCCACCTCGGCATCGCCGATCTTGGGACTGCCCACCTTGAGATACAGCCCCCAGTCGGTCAGGGTGTGGTAGTCCCCGATTTTTGCGCCCAGAAGCTTTGCCATTACACACCCCTCGCTTTCCGTGTCACCGTCACGCCGATGCGTGCATCGACGTTGGTCGCCATGCGGGGCGACAGTACGCCCACCAGCTCGCCAGAGTCCATGACCACCTGACCCTTGCCGATGTCAGGCAGATGCTCGTCCAGCATCCCCTCGATGCGTTCCAGAATGCTGGTCTGCCGGTCAACAATGGACTGCTGGCCGGTAACGCGGTACTGCAGGGCCGCACGGGTGGAAAAGGTGCCAAGACTGTCATACACGCCGGTCTTGTCAAAGGGACTCTGGTAGTGGCTGACGGGCTGCTGGTCGTTCTTCTTGTTCATCCACATGGCAAGGCCGATGCCGCCAGCGACTGCGCCCACACCCAGGATCAGGGCAAGGACGGGGTTTGCTGCCACAAATGACACGATGTTGCCCAGTGCAGAGGTGATGCCGCCTGCCATGCCGGAAAAGCTCTGGACGATGCTGCCCAGAGCGCCGCCCACGCCGCCGGAGCCTGCAAGGCCGTTGACGATCTCACCAAAAGCCTTGACCGAATTGGTCACACCGTCGATATCGGATTTTACCCCGCCGTCAGAAAAAAGCTTCTGGAAGATATCAAACGCCTTGCCGATGCCGCCGCTGAAGTAACCCTCATTGACCGCGGTCAGTGCCTTATTGAGCCAATCAGAGATCACGTCACGCTGTCCCTGCGACACCTCGCCCCAGATCAGATTGACAAAATCCATGCCAAGACTTGCCCAGTCGCCGTTTTTGGCGTCTTTGAAGGTGTTCTTTACCAGCCCGAAAATGCCCTTATCCAGCTGGCCGGAAGCCTCGCTCAGCTGCTGGTCAATGCGGCTCTGGGTGCCCTTTACGCTCTTGTCGATCTCGTTGGAGGTCTCCGTCACCTTGTCTTGAATGCCGTCGATGTAGGTGATGATCTTTTCGTAGGTCTCTGCGCCGTTCTCGCCGACGCGCTGGCCGGTCTCTGTGACGGTCTTCTTGATATGCTCGCTGCCGTCCGCGTACTTTTCCACCGCCTGCTGCACCTTTGTGGTGATGCCGTCAAAGGTGGTTTCCGAGACGTTGGTAAAGGTGCCCAGCAGCGTTTTTGACATGTCGTCATAGGTCTTTGTGACCTTTGTGACCGTGCCATTGACTTTGGTCTCGACCTGCTTAAAGGTCGTGGCAACACCGTTCACCATCTCCTTGCCGGTCGTGGTGGTGGTCTCGGTGATGCGGTCTTTAATCTTGCCGGAGCTGTCCTTGACCTTTTCGGTGAGAGTCTGGATGCTGGTGGTCACAGTGCCCAGCGCATTTTGTGCGGTGGTTGTAGCCGTGCTGGAGATGGACGAAATGACCGTTTCGGTGGTGGACTTGGAGCCGGAGGAGCCGGATCTTTTGCCGCCGGAAGAGCCGCTGCCACCGCCTGTGGTGACGATGGAGCTGCCCCCGCTGCCATTGGCTGCCGCCAAATCCGCCTGACGCTGGGACCAGCTCCTGTTGCTGATGCCAACGCCTTTTAAGGCGTTTTGCCGCAGCCTGTTACGGTTACTCTGCCGGTTATTTGCATCCGCGTACTCTTCGTAAGTGTCAAAGTCAGCCGTGGCGGCTTTTCCAAGAAAGCGGTTGAGCCTATAGCTCAGCTGATCCAGCCATGTGGTGGCTTTGCTCGCGAAGTCCTTGAAAGCGTTTTTTGCCGTGTTGATAGGCTCCGTCAGGCCGGTGATCGCGCCTGCGAGACCAATCCAACCGTCCGTTTTGTAAGCTTCCTGTGCTGCGACGACCATGTCGTTCAGCTTGCCAATCGCAACGCCGATTCCGCTGCTCAAGTCACCTGTCATAAGACCGGCCAACTGCTTCACGTTATCCTTCAGAGTGGAAACGCGGCCATTCATGGTCTGGCTTTGGGTGTCCATACTGTTGTAGTAACGCCCGCCCTCTTCAGATGCGGCCTGCAGGGCCTGCGTCAGCAGATCATAACTGATGGTCATTTTCTGCACTTCGGCGGTGGACTTGCCTGTGTAGTCGGCCAGAATGCCATACACGTCGATGCCGGCATAAGCAAACTGCTTGATATCGGCCGTTGTAGCCTTGCCGGTGTTGGCGATCTGCTGCAGGTTCTGTGACATGCGGTTCAGCTCGTCGTTGCCGCCACCGGTCGCAGAGACCGCGTCGCCCAGTGCCATGATGGTACTGCGGGCATAGGAAGCGTTCTCGCCTGCAGAGATCAAGTACTGGTTCGCCTTTGTCAGTGACTCGACATCAAACGGGGTTTTTGCCGCGTCTTCCTGGATCTGGCTCATGACCTGCTGGGCGGCTTCCGCGCTGCCCAGCATATTGGTAAATCCGGTGGTGTATTTCTCAATCTGGGCGTTGTACTCGATGCCGGAAGAGATGAATCCCTCTGCGGCACTGAGTGCAGCGGAGCCGAGCTTCGAGAAAATGCCCGCCATGATCGTGCCCTGCGCAATGGCACCGGACAGAGACTTGCTGGACCCCGATGCGGCATCCCCAAAGCTGTTCATGTACCCTTCTGCCGTCTTCAGCCCCTGCGCCGTGGTATTGAGTTGGGCCTGAGCTTCTTTCAGCTTCTGGGCGAATTCCTTAGTTTTTTCGGAGGTTTCCCCGGTCTCTTTCCGTGATTTCTGATAGGCTGCCGTAAGGTGAATGACCTCACTGTACAGCCGGTTATAATCTTTCATCATGGTGGAGACAGCGGTCTTAGTCTGAGACTTCGCCTCTTCCACGCCCTGCCGGTAGGCACTATCGTCCAGCCCGAGGGTAGCACTCAATTCAAAAAGTTTCAGGTTCCATCACCCCCGTTCAAGCCATTTTTAATGCGTGCTATCACTTCATCAGCGGACGGCTGCGGCGGCTGTGGGCGGTTTCCCACAAGCCCGGCCACCATGTCGTACCACCGCTCTTCCGCGCCTATAAGGTGTGCCAGAGCGTCCGTCATGTACGCCTGATAGCTGAGCGTGATGCGCTCTTGCCGCAAAGTGTTCAGGCAATGCTGCAAAATGTACGGCCTGCCAAACAGCCGCAGCGCGTCCGGGCTGATGGAAGAAATCAGGCGTCTGTACCCGCCAGCACCAACGGCAGACACCAGAGCAAAAAATCCATCACATCATCGTTGTTCAGCAGCTCTTTCACCGCGCGCATCTTCTTGAACGGGCCGATTTTTTCAACCACCCCGTTTTCATCTACGTCCGGCTCATAGAGCAGCGGAAGCAACTTTGCGGTGGCAGCGGCATTGTCGAACAGCAAGCTTTTTGCCATAGCCTGAATGTTCTTTTTTGCCTGCTCCTTCTTCTTCTGTTCCAGCTCCTCCGGCGTTTCATCGCCGGTCAGGACCGGCAGAACCTTGCGCAGCTCCATGATCTTGGATTTTTCCAAGACCTCCTCCGCCACATCGGCGATCTGCCAGCAGTGGCGCAGAAAATCTTCATCGGGCAGCTCTGTCAAAAATTTCATGCGGTGTCCTCCTTATGCTGCGGCCTTGGGGCTGTAGTACCACTCCATAGGCACGGTATCACTGCCAAGACGGGGGCAGCCGGTCAGGGTGACTGCAATGTTGCCCTTTCCCTTGTCGGTCGTCTTCAGGGTCAAACCGCCGGTGGAGAGTGCGTTCATCAGTCGGACTGCCACATAGCCACCGTCAATGGTGTCGCCGACCCACCAGATGTCCTTGAAGTCGCCGGTGCTGGCAGTGGGATCCAGCGTCATGCGGGGCGTGACCTTCTTTTCTGCCACATCGGCTGCACCGAGGGCCAGCTTGATAACGTCAGTGGTTGCGTTCAGGGCCGTAAAGGCCAGCGTGCAGTCGTAGTCCTCGATCTGCATCAGCTCTGCGGTGTTCTTCTGGGCGTTGTCCACGTCCGCGCCCAGATCGGTGAAGTTTGCCTTGCAGGTCGCGGTGATGCCGCCGGTGGTGGCGGTGATAATGTCTGCATCCTGCACTTCGGTTGATCCGGTCACGTCAAACTTGTTGACCACGATTCCGGAATTGAACTGCATGGACTTGAACGCTTCCTGCGAAATTTTGGAAAATTTTCTTCCCATATTGCTCCTTTACTCACGGGATATACCGTGTAAGTTCAAAAATAAGGTATTCGCACAGATACCCTTCAGGCGGGTTGTCGAGGGGCTGTGCCCATGGGGTGCCTTTTTGCAAAAGAATAGCGCCGCCCTCGCATTTGATGGTCAAACCACCTCTTGGGAGGGCTGCGCTGATCGTATCCTCGGTTTGCAGGATGGGGGCCCTGCCGCCCTTGCTGGGGTACCACAGCCGGGCGTGGAAGGATGCCGTTTCGTTCCACCCGCCGGGGATGGTGGGCTTATAGGTCAGATAGGGCAGTGAAGCGGCAGGCGGGATATTATCTTCCAGATAGCCCGGGATGCCAAAGCCGTTGAAAAACGCGTTCAGCGCCCGGTTGATGCTCTCAGACGGTCCCATCAAGGCAGCACCGCCTTTTTGCACTTGACGGCCCGCAGCCCCATGCCGGATTCCGGCGGGGCTTTGCCCTCATCTGCCGCGCTGGTGATCTGGAAAGTCTGCCCGCCGTCCACTCGCTTGATGTAGTCCGGGAAGGCCAGCGGAACACCGGTGCCAACAAGCAGCGTGTAGGTAGATGCTGTGTCAGCCTGCTCTGCCACCTGAGCTTCCACGGTGGTGTCGTGGCGCTCCACGGCCTCAAACTCGGGGCCGTCCTGCCAGCCGGACACAAATCCGCCCACGCCGTCCGGCTCATAGCTGCGCGTCTGAAAGCGGTATTTTTTGGTAAAGCCCTGCATCACGGTGGATGCAGCGAACGGATTGACCATGTCACATCTTCCTCCACTGATTGATCTCGGATTTATAGCGGGTCTTGCCGTCGGCAGGCAGGCCGTCATTGCCTGTAGCCATCGTGCCGGACCACCCGGCAAAGGACTGGGACACATACACGCTGCCGGCCGGGAGCGCCTTGTCGTATGCGTCGATTTTTTCAGCCAGTGCCACAAAATCAGGCGGCACGCGCATGGGCTGCACCGTCCCGGTGAAGGTCTCGGCGGTCAGATCGCCGTCCCCGGCCTTGTGCACGCCGTCATTGAAGATAGATCCGCACACGAGGAAATACTGTCCCGGCACTACCCCGGCGGGAACGGTATCCGGCTCAAAGACAAACTCCCCGGCAATGGGGTCGTCTGCCCGGTCAAAGAAATTGTGCGTGTAGACGCACAGCTCAGGTACAGTCATGGGGCGTCCTCCTTACAAAGGGGCGATCACTCGCCCGGGGTAATGGTTTCGACAGCGATACCGTCCAGATACTCAGCAAACAGGGTCACGCCCATAATGGCGTAGCTCTCGGAGGTTGCGGTGCTGTAGTTTGCCTGAGTGTGGAAGCCGATGAGGTTGCTTGCCTCGCCTGCGGTCCGGTAGACCAGACCTGCGCGGGCAAACTCGCTATCCGCAGGATCCACATAGTACATGACGATGTTGTCTACCGGGGTGGCAATAACCTTTCCCTTCGCGATCTCATTGTCGGACAGCAGGAAGATGGTGTTGTAGCCCATGAAGTCCTTGATGTACTGGAAGCCGAATTGGTTCTGCACGGTGATATTGGCATTGCCCAGATAGTCGTACACGTCCATCACGTTGACAAAGCCAACAACGCCGGTCACGGTGCGATGCATGGTCTTGAACTTGTTCTCGACCGCGCCCTTGGCATGTGCCAGCGCCATCTGGAAGGTCTTGGGAGTGCCCTTCAGGGTGCCGGTGTTCAGGAACTTGTAGAACTTATCCGTTACCAGAGCGGTCAGGTCGTACAGGAACTCATCATCGGTCTTCTGCACGGCGACATCGTAGCCGTAATTCTGGATCGCCTCAAGGGTGACAGACTTGCCGTACTTGTCGATGGTGATCTTGCCGTACTCCTTCTCCTTGACGGTGTACTTGCTGAACGGGATCTCTTCGCCCTCGCCCACGGTGCCGCTCTGCAGGGTGCCCTGTGCATACTTGCTCTTGAGCACAGTGCCAGGCTGCATCCGGATGGGGCGCATGATGCCCAGAATGGTGCGCAGATGGTCCCAGTTGCGCTGGAAACGGGTCACAAAGTCGATTTCGCGCGCGGCTACGGTGATATCGGTGGTCATGGTGATATTTTCTTTTGCTGCCATGTATTAGTCCTTTCCGCCGCCTGTAAACAGGTCGGCATTTGCAGCAATCGCGGCCTGACGTTCGCCAGCGTCCTTGATTGCAAAAATTTGGTCTTTGGTCATTTTTGAGCCGGCATTGGTGGGCGGGTTGTCCACCTTTGCGCCTGTGGTGGTCGTAGTGCCTACGAAGTCGCTCCAATCAGCTTTCAGGCTGTCGGTGTGCTTCTTGGCGTCCTTGACCTCGCCCTTATCGTCCAGCTCCAGTTTGTCGATATCTTCGCCAGACAGCCGCACGACCCGATCTGCATACTTGTCCAGCACCCCGGCGGCTTTCAGCAGCTCCCGGAACTTTGCCTCCTTGGCTGCGTGGGTGTCTTTCTGGGTCTGCTGAGCCTTGTAGTCGGTCAGCGCCTTTTCAGCGGCTTCCTTGCCGCCGTTGGCTGCATCGCGTTCCTTCTCGGCCTGTGTGCGGGCTGTTTTCTCTGCATCCAGCTGGTCTTTGAGTTCGTCCGTCTCCTTGTGCAGGGCGTCCAGAATGGCCTTGGCCTTGTCATCGTTGGAGGTTTCGGGGTTCTCCAGAATCGTGCGGATGTCAGCTCTTTTGAGTGCCATGTGATAGTCCTTTCCGCCCTTGCTCGGGCTGCCATGCTTGGCAATAAAGTTTATTTGCCGGACGTGATGCCGGTGTGGTGCCGCTTGTGGGGCTTGAACCCACGTCCCCCGGATTAAAAGTCCGGTGCTCTGGCCGGCTGAGCTAAAACGGCATAAAAAAGCGGCTGACGCTGTGCGCCAACCGCTGAGTATTTAGTTTTAGAGCGAAAATTCACAGTCCGTGGCTGTCGGGTAGCCCTGCGCTTCGGCCGGAACATAGACCAAAACAGAAATTTTTGCTTTGCCATCGCCGTATGCGTTGTCGCACATCTCCTGAAGCGCTTTGCGTGCCTGAACCCCAGCCGCAAACAAATCTTCGACTTTTGCAGCCTTTGGCTTGTTCTTTTCCTTCATCTCAAGCATCTGCATCTTGAGTTTTTCAATTTTTTCGGCAGACTTATGATAAAGTCTTTCTGCGTTTGCCTGCATTTTCACAGCAGCTTCAAGCTGTGCGCTCAAGCTTTCAAGCTCGGTCATCCTTATACCTCCTTGTTTCCTTCTTCCACCGCGATCTCTCGCAGCTCGTCAATGTGATCTTCCACCGCCGGGCGGAGGAACGGACGTGGGGCCATGCCCCGGGTAAAGTGCCACTTGCCGTTGAAGTCCTTCCAGACCCACGGCGTTTTGCGTCCGTTGCCTTTCTCGGCAAAGATGCCCGTGCCAAGCTCCACATAGACGCTGTAAAACAAATTGCTGCCGATGGTCACGGTCTTTTTGGCAAGGTCGAGGGCAAAGGTCAAACTCTGCTTGAGCGCGCCGCCTACGTAGCCCTCAATGCCTGTGCTGTCTGCCGTTCCAGTAGGCACAAGCAGCTGGGCGTAGTCCTGCACCGTCATGCCCCAGAGGGTCAGCACCCGCTCTGCCCATGAATCCAGGGCTTCATGCAGCTGCGGGGTGTGGTCTGTAAATTTGATGTCGTAGTTAAAATTCATGGTTTACCGAACTCTCCACGTCTTGGAATTTTTTCTTGCGCGGTAGTAGGTCTTTCCCTCAAATGTCACTTCAAGTGCACCCCTGTCCATTGCAGAACCCAAAACGGAAGAAAGCGACTTTGTTTCAGCTGCCTTTTTGTTTGCGGTTGACTTTTTCTGCACATCCTTCATAAAAGAATTGACGTTTTGCCGTTTCTGTGCCGTGTTATCCGCCGCCTTTTGCACCTGACTCTGGTTAAACCTTGCAGGGCCGGAAACATATGGATTCGCAACCTTCGTCTGAGCCTTTAGCTGTTCCGTTGTCAGTTCATGCAATTTATCCAGTGCCGCCGCTTTTTCCTGCTGAGTAAGATTCGACTGCTGGATTTTCTGCACGTTCGCTTCATACTCGCGCTTTGTTGCGTCGCCAGCATCAAACAAAGAAAAATCATTCGATCTTCTTACCAGCGTACTATCCAAACTTTTTGCTCCATTTGCGCCACCGCCCGCTCTCGCGGAACTTCCCGAGCCTCGTTTACTCACGGTAATGCCTCCTTTCGTATTGAAATGGCTTGATTTTGGTCACGTTCCAGTCAAATTCTGCCGGACACTTGCCGTACCACAAAATACCGCTTGGTTGCAGCACTTGCAGCGCCTTGCGGCAGTGTTTGGCAAAGCACTCTGATTCGTATGGGTCAGATTGTGTGCCGTGGCTCGAAATGCTCACGATGGCGTTTCTCGGCTCACCATCAAAGCACCAATCATAGCTTTGCTCACCGCACCAGCAGAGCGTTGGAATGACGTGGATGCCGTGCGCCTGCCAGTATGCCGCCAGCCAGTGCTTTTTGTAGTGCATGAAAAGCTGCACCGCAAGCGGCATATCGCTGTAAAGCGAAAAATCCGGCGAACATACCGCGCCGAACTGCTGCAAAAGGGAAATGTATTTGTCTGGGTTGTTCCAGAACCGTTCAAACTGATAATCGTCCTTGTAAAAATGCACGCCTTTTGTGGATTTGTCTTTGGCTGTCAGCGCATAATTGACCGGGATCCATTCCAGCTTGTCAATGCGGATGTCCGTTTCCGGCTTGATTTCAGGGATGCCATACTTGCCCACGCCCGGAAAAATCATCTTTTCGGTGTTTTCCATCGGCAGAATCACGGTTCATCCCTTCTTTCTTTTTCTGAATCCTTCCATTGTCCTAATAAGGCGTTTGTGTGCTCCATGCGGCTTTGCGCCATTTCCGTAGGAAGGCCGCGCGTGTTTTGGCTTAATGTAACCACACGGGGGATTAAAATCACGGCAAAAGTTCAAGAAAAAGCCATCGTTGATTACGGCAATCCCAAACTTCTTATTTTTCATGCTTTGCGCTCTCCTTTCTCCGTTTTCTCTCTTCCGCCCACCACATTTGCTCGGCTTCTGTGCCGCCCTTGGATTTATACCACTCGGTGTAATCCATGACGGGGGTGACTTCTTTGGTCACATTGTCCCGCTGCATGGCGTTCTGCCGGGGATACTTGCCAAGCGCAGAGGACAGCACGCAGCGGCAGTGGTAGACCATTTCCGGCGCTGCGTTGGGGTCGCCAGGGCGCTGAATCTCGTAGCCCATGACCTTGAACGGCTCGTCGAGCTCTGCCGTCTGCTGGTCAAGCAGGCGGTGCATCTCACGGGTGCGGTAGTCGT
>OIYX01000239.1_pt1 | contig 20254 bp, 17 predicted proteins | sample 1588431 | NCBI WGS metagenome assembly OIYX01 (sample SAMN03283241) | human gut metagenome | biome: human-associated habitat; material: feces | host: Homo sapiens | place: Peru | collected 2012
CGGGGATAGGACAGCCGACAACGAAGAGCCGACACAATCTGAACGAATTGAATTTTCATGCTTACTCCTTGCTATTTACATCTTTCGGTTTTCGATTTATTACTTGCCTCTTGCACTTAACTTGCCACTTGCTCCCTACTCCTTGCCCCTTACTACTTTCTCCTTACTCCTTAAACCAAGTCGTCTTGCTTGCGCGGCAGGAGCGCAGCGCCCAGAAGCGCGAGGAGAAGCGGCGCGACGACGAGGTTCGCGCACACGAGCCCCGCGACGGACGCCGGCTCGACGCACTCGTCCTTCGCCAGCGCCTCCAGCGGCGAGGCGGCCGAGACAGGACGCGTCACCGCCGCCGCGCCGCGCGTGATCGCGAGGCCGACGCGGTCGGCGAGGTTCGTCTCCAGCTCGTCCGGATACTGCTCGACGACGCTGGGGCTCATCTCGCCGACCACAAGCGTCACGAACGCGACGAACAGTGCGACCGGCCGGCTCAGGCAGGCGCCGAGCAGAAGGCCCAGCGAGACGACAAGCGCCAGGACGGCGACGAGCACGACGTAGGCCCGCAGCAGGTTCCAGGCGAACGCATCCGCCGTCCGGAGGACCTGGATGTCGCGGCGCGGCCGGAACATGAGCGCGCTCGTGCCCCGGTTCTCGAAGGACAGCTCCGCCGACTCGCCCCGGAACGGGAAGAGGACGACCGCCTGCGTGGTGTTGCTGACGACGCTCGCCGCCGCGCCCGAGCGCAGGACGCCGCAGACGTCCTGGCGCATCTCGAAGGTGTTCGTGAAGCGGAAGCGCACGGCGTCGCCGGGCGCGGCGAAGCGCCAGCGCGCGACGGCGTTCGTCGCCACCGTCTCGTAGCGGTCGATCGCGCGGTTCGCGAGCAGGCGCAGCACCGTCGCCCTCGGCGCGTGCCGCACGGCCGCCGGCGTGTTCGTGTCGGCCAGGTAGACGGCGTACATCCGCTCGGCCTCCTCCTGCACGGACGGGAGGATCGGCGCGAGCACATGGCGGCACGGCGTCGCGAGATCGACGCGCGCGGCGAGGATGGCGCACGCGACGGCCAGGACGACGGCGCCGACGGCGACGTGCGCGACGACCTTGCCGAGGATGAGCGCGACGCGGCCCACGGGCCGCACGAGCGTCAGCTGGAGGCGCTTTTCGGCCCGCTCGCGCGCGAGGGAGCCGGTCGCGGACGCGAGGAGCGCGACGACGAGCAGCGCGAAGACGCCGCCCAGCGAGAAGTGGATGTCGAGCTCGCGCGCGCCGGCGACCGTGCCGTCGCCCGTGACGAGCGAGGGGAAGGCGGCCGTCCAGGCGACGGCGGCCACGAGGAGGAGGAGCGCGGCCTTCGACCGCACGAGCGCCTTCAGCTCCAGGCCAACGACTGAGAGAAACGCGCGCATCGGTCAGCCCGCCAGGAACGGGGCCAGCGTGAAGTCCTTCGCGTCGTCGACCTTCGCGAGGAAGAAGTCCTCAAGGCTCGTGCCCAGTTCCGAAACCTTTCCTTCGGCGACGCACGCGCCGTGGTTCAGGATCATCACGCGGTCGCAGATCTCCTGCGCGTCCGCGAGGAGGTGCGACGTCGTGAGGATCGTCATGCCGCCGGCCCGGAGGGCCTTGACGAGCAGCTTCACCTCCTTCGTCGAAATCGGGTCGAGCCCCGACGTCGGCTCGTCGAGGACCAGGAGGTCGGGCTTGCCGATGAGCGCGGCCGCGAGCGCGACCCGGCGCGCCATGCCCTTCGAGAAGCCGCCGACGGGACGCTTCGCGACGTCGGAGAGGCCGACCATCGCGAGCAGCTCGCGCGTCCGCGCCTTCGCCTCGGCGCGGGGGAGGTCCGACAGGCCGGCGTAGTAGCCGAGCGTCTCCTGCGCGGTGAGGAAGGGATGAAGATAGCTCAGCTCCGGCAGGTAGCCGAGCCGGCGGCGCGCCTCGGCCGCCCGTGGCGGGCGCCCGAAAAGCGAGATCTTTCCGCCGCTGGGCGAGAGGAGGCCGAGAATCATCTTGATCGTCGTCGACTTGCCCGAGCCGTTCGGCCCGAGGAGGCCGAAGACCTCGCCCTTGCGCACGGAGAGGGAGAGCCCGTCCACGGCCTTTACGGTCGGGCGCAGCCAGAAGTCGCGGAACGTCTTGCGGACGTCGGTAAGTTCAATGACGTTCGGCGCGGCATGGGGCGCCTCGTCCAGGGTCTGCTTCGTCTTCTCCATGCCGCACATTATAGCAAAGTCTGGGCGGCGTGCGCGGCGGCGTGCCGGGAATTTGGTATAATTCGGGTCTGCATGCTCAAGCGTCTCCATGCCCGTCTCGGCGATTTCTGGTGGTATTCGCTGATGATCTTCGTCGCCTGCCGGTCGGGCGACGCGATTCAGGCGTTCATCGGGCTCTGGCTCGTGCCGAAGTACGTCGGGGCGGAGGAGCTGGGGGCCGTCCTGCCGCTCCAGCAGCTCTCGGGGCTCTTCACCGTGCCGCTCGCCGTGCTGGCGACCGTCTTCGCGAAGTACGTCAATGTCTACGCGACACGCGGCGAATTCGGCAAGGTGCGCTGTCTCGTCCGCGACGTCCTCATGGCGTCCGCCGCGCTCTTCGCCGTCTGCATCGGGGCGGCCTACCTGGTCGTGCCGTTCTTCTACGAGCGTCTGCGCGTCGAAAGCGGACTCCTGACAATTCTCATCCTCACCGCCGGTTTTGTCGGAAACATCTCCCAGATCCTAACGAACGCTCTGCAAGGACTCAAAAAATTCAATGTCCTGTCCTTCGTCAATCTCATTGGGGCCCCCATTCGTCTTGTCACGCTTCTCATCGCGATGCCCGTGCGCGCGCTGTCGGGCTACGTTCTTGGACAAGTTAGCCCGCCGACGGCATCCTCGGTCATCGCTTTCCTCAACCTTCATCGCGATCTTCGTGCCACCGCAACCGACCGTTCGTGGCGAAAAGACCTCCCAGACCTTCTCCGCTACGCAGTTCCTGTCACTATCTGGACCCTTGGATGCACCGTCTACTCCTCGTTCTACACGACCCTCTTCCGTCAACGGCTTCCAGAAGTCGAATCTGCCGCCTATTATCTTCTCACCAAGCTCGCCGAGGTTGGCGGATACCTCGGCCTCTCCCTAATGATGGTCCTCTTCCCGCTCGCCGCAGAAGCCCACGAACAGGGGCAGGAGAATCGGCACGTCCTTCGTCATGCCGTCTGGGGCTCCCTTCTCTTTAGCGGTTGTCTTGCGCTCGTCTTTGCTGCGTTCGGGCCACGATTGTTTGCCTTCGTCCCAGCCTGGTCGCCCTATCTCAGCTACGCTCGATTTGCCGCGCCAACGACAATTGGCGTAGGCATTTCCTGCGCAATCGGATCCTTCGTCACCTACGAAATGGCCTGTCGCCGTTTTCGCCCCGTCTGGATTGTCACAAGTATGAACCTCTGCTGGCTTGGTACCTTAACCGCAATTCTCGGCTGCGAATTCTTCCGAGGCACGCTACCGGATCGTCTTGTCAACGCTCTAGCCGCCCTCGACGCAGCCAATCTTCAAACCCTCACATGGGCAGGTCTTGCCTATACTGTTCTCCAATTCGCCCTTGTCCTTCTTGCCTCACGAACCGCAAAAGCGACCTGACATGAAACGCCCCTACCTCTTCTGCTTTCCCGGCTACGCCCGCTCAAACGGCGTTCGCGTCTTGATATTGCTCGCCAAACGCCTATTCGCAGAAGGCTACGAAGTCTTCTACTATGTGCGCAATCCAGCGGGATGGGAAGAATCCGGGCTACCACGCATCACCTGCATTGACGACGCCCTGCGCCAAAACGGCATCGTCGTCTACCCGGAGATCATTGCCGGAAATCCCCTGAGATTCCGCAACGTCGTGCGGTTTGTGCTGTTCTACCCTGGACGAAACGGTGGTATGCGGCACTATCACAAAAGCGAAATGGTATTCGCCTATCTCCCTGAGTTTCTCCCAGGCGCACGCGTGCTCTCCATTCCTTGGATTGACAAGAGCCTCTTTAACGATCCAGGGTTAGAACGGACAGACGACTACTGTTTCGTCTACAAGGGTGGCCGTTGGCGCGACCCGCCCGAGTTGCGCAACACCCCAACCATCACCATGCAATGGCCGACCACGCGAGCGGAACTAGCCGAACGCCTCAAGCGAACGCGTACGCTCTATTCCTTCGATGCAGAGACAGCCGTCCTCGAAGAGGCCTGTGCCTGCGGTGCCCACGTCAAGATTGTCACCTCTACCGGATTTCGCGACTACGCTCCCATTCATGCCCGCATCGAACGCGACTTCGAAAGACAGTTCCAGGCTTTCGTCAAGATCTCACAGAGCAACAACTATCACGGCCCCCTCCAGTCGCGCTTCCTCTGGCTCTATTGGGCCTACGCCGTCTGGCGCTACTGGATCAGCCCCCTGTTCACGCGGCGTCCTTGACCCGCTCACGCGTCCACGATACCATGAATCATAAGACCTCACGCCTTGCGCTTGTCCTTATCACCTACAACCGTGCCCCGTTTCTCAAGAAAACGCTTGATGCGATTCTTGCGGAGACCTCTCCCGTACGCGACTGCCCTCTGACAATCCTTGACAACCACAGCACTGACGGCAGCGGTGACGTCATTCGGGCTTTTATCGCCACCCACACAAATATCCGCCACGTCATCCACCCCTTCAACGTTGGTGGAAATGCGAACATCGCCAAGGCTCTCGAATGCTGCCAGACCCCCTATCATTGGATCCTCTGTGATGATGACGTCTACGATTGGACGCACTGGACAGCCGTAGAAGAAGCCATGTCCCGAGGCGAAAGACTGCTTTGTGTCGGAGATCGGCACCTGCCGCCCGCCTCCGTACCGCAGCGCAATGACTCCGCGCAATTGCTTCAGCAGATGACCTTCCTACCGTCCATCATCTACGGTCCGGGGGCAATTACAGACACTGCGCTGCGTAACGCCTACGACTACACCTACGCCCTCTTTCCCCACCTTGCCCCCGTCATCATGCACCTCAATGCTGGCGGACGAATCTGGGTCTCCCCACATGCCATCGTGAGGCCCGGCGAGTATGGAACAGACATTTCCTACTCGCGCGGATTTCAGGAGTCGCAAATCTTCCCCATCGGGCGAACAATGACGCTCGCAGCGGGATTCGCCTACCTGACTGACTGCCTCACGGACCGCCGCCTTGCGAAACGTGCGTTCGCCACCCTCGTCTTTGGAAGTCAGATGGGGCGAATTGGCTTCTACGGCGAGATCTTCGCCCGTCTGCGCGGACGCGCGGGCGAAGCCAATTTCCACGCCATTCTACGACAGTCTCCATGGATTACGCGTAGCGCCCTTCGATTGCTACGGCTTGTCCAGAACTCACCGCTCTACACACTCGTCATGAATCCACGGATTTACTCAATTGTCCGCCGGTTGGCCGACTGGCGGAATCGCCGCGTACGACTCGCGAATCACTCGCGAATCAGCCCACACGCGTAGAGGCATTCAAATGTCGAGGCCCTGTGAAAACCAAACGGCAGGACCTGGACATCAAATGGAACAAGACAGTCCCACGCAAAGCGAATCGCCGAACGATTGTCCGCTAAACGCATCTGCCGCCGATAGTCCCGTCGATGAAGGACGAGCGTCTCCGTATAATAAGCGTCCTCCCCGACGGAATGACAGTCACCAAACTTATGATAGGTTTCACGCCAATAACGGGCCGCCTGCTCGCAAATGCGATGCGACCGAATTGAGAACCCGCCGTTCATCGTCCACAAGTTCATCGCTCGCGCCGCAAGACGAGAGAAAAAACGGTCACGCACATAGGGCGCGCCTATGTAGTCCCATTTCCCGAGAAACGCATCCACGCCCGCACGTAGAGGGAAGCCATCGTCCTGCACAATCATCAAATAGGGCGTCGAAAACCGTTCCGCGAGGCGGCCATCGCAGTCGGCGCTCATCGTATAGAGATTTCCCGCGACAAGGCTTGGCTCAACTTGGATCTCAACAGTAGGGAACTGCGCAGAAAAAGCGCGGAGCTCGTCCGTCTTGCGATCTGTCACAATGACGGACTTCATCATCCCACACTGAAGCCACGTTTCCCGCAATGCCGATTCAATGCGATAGAATTGCGTATCCGGCAAGGACACGTCCGCACCCCAATAATAGGTCAAGACCGTCAAGTCTGAAGGCCCTCGTCCATAATCAGTCCGCCCCTGATGAACCGTCTCCAACCGGACTCTCTGCCAATCTTGCAGTGTCATCACATGTCATCCAGAAAAGCCTCGACGGAGGCCTTGAAGTTCTTGGTAGAAAAGTGATCAGCGACAAACGCGCGCGCCCGACGCCCAACTTCAACCCGTTCGTCAACGTTGTCAAAAAGGCGTCGTAGAATCGACGCCGCCGCATCTACATCCGCCTCCGCCCACTCCCCCATGGAAGTGAAATACTCGCCAGGGCGGACTGCCACAAGGCGAAAGGGAACCGGAAACGCCACGCCCGAACGGACGAACTCGGTACTCGCGCTCCAATCCGTCGCCACGACAGGCTTTCCCAACATCATGGCCTCGGCCATGCCAAGCCCAAACCCCTCACCACGATGGAGCGACAGGTAGACATCACAAGTCGCCGTGAGACCATAGAGAAGCCGATGCGGGAGGTAGTCGGCTATCATGGTCAGTTGATTCGAGACCCCCGCCTCGGCGGCATGACGCCAGACTTCAGCAACTTCCCGAGGATGCCGCGATGCCCCCTGCACCTTGAAGACGAGACGTGTCTTCGGAACGTCACGCAGCGCCGCCGCAAACGCCCGGATTGCGGCACCAGGATTCTTGCGGCAATAAGAGCCAAAGTCAAAGTTGAAGAAAACAACAAAATCCTCACGGCCAATCCCGAAACGGTCACGAACGTCAGCATCCGACGGAAGGTCAAAGTCTAGCGGACGCAGGGGATAAAGAATTTTGTGAACCGGCGCGCCATCTGGATTCGCAAGAAATGTCGCACGATTGAAGTCGCTCATCGCCACAAGCGCATCTGTGCCACGAAGAAACGGCCAAACCTCGAACATTCCGCGCGTTCCCTCCCAAAAGGCGATACGGGCAAGACGAGGGACAAGTCCACGGGGAAGAGGACTGCGAAACATCTCAACGACATGCGTGTAGCGATGCAGCCGAAACGCCGTACGCGGCGTCAGAATCGGCTCAAAATCTTCCCGGGGAACCGTACACGCCCAATCGACCGAATAGGTCTGGAACGGAATTCCCGCGTCCCGCAGGGCATAGGCAAAATCGCGGTTCGTCTTGCTGTTGCTCGCGCCCTGCATGAACTCGCCAATCAGTGTGAGACCACGCGAAGAAACAGTCCCGGCATCCTGCTTAGCGGCACACGCCAAATCACGTGATGCGCGACGCCATGCAATCGCCCGAAGAAGACTATTTCGGACACCCGGGACTCCCCATACCTGGAATTTCCGCCAAACATTTAAGAGTTCCATATCACCTCCACCACGATCTCTTTGAACGCTCCTCGACCATTTTAGACGACCTCTCCCCTTCTTGCCCCAGCAGGGTCTTTCACCGCCACCCGCGCCCAAGCCTCGACCTCGGCGAACGTGACGCCGCGATAGTTGATTTCTGCCGCGCCATCGCCCGCAAGCGCCTGGGCGAGGCGGTTCAGCACGAGCGCGTCGCGCCGCGTCATCGGCTTCTCGCCCGGCACGTGCGGCCACGCCGCCGGCGCGAGCATGAGAAGCCGCCCCGCCGCACAGGCGTCGAACAAGCGACCGCTCGGCTTGTCAAGCGGCGCGAAGCCCTTGTTGCGCAAGACGACGAGCGGAAGCCCTTCGGCGAACGCCCGCCGCGTGACCTCGCGCTCGCCTTCGCTCACGCACGGCGAAAGCAAAACCGCGCCCCGCCACGCCCGCGCGAGAAGCGCGTCGCAGGTCGCCGCAAACGCCGCGCTTGCCTGCGCAACGCACGGCACGCCCGCCGCGTCGCGCGCGATCTTCAGCCCGCCGCCCGCCTTCGGCTCGCGCCGATACGCGAAGTCGCGCCGCGAGACCTGAACCTGCACAAGCGGGCGATCAAGAAGAAAGCGGTTGCCCAGCGCCGCAAACGCGCCGACGCCGCCCAGCCCCGGCAAAGGCCGCCGCAAGACCCCGACGGCGCGGAAGAGGTCGGGGTGAAGCCGCTTCACCGCAAGCCGGCGCGGGTTGTCGCGCAGGTAGTTGAACATCGCGTCGAGCTGCCCGGCGCGAAAGAGAACCGAATCTTGAAAGCCCGGCGCCCAGAGGCGGGGGAGACCGAGGGCTTGCGCCCTCGGCACAGGACAGGCCGCCTCGCCAACCTGAGCCGCCCCACCAGCCAAGCCACTGCGCATCGCCCCGCCAATCAAACCGCCGCCGAGTGCCTTGTTCTGTGCCGAGGGCGCGAGCCCTCGGTAAATCTTCTCGCAGCCCGTCTTGAAGCCGCCGATTGCGTTGCCGAGCGGCTTTGCCATCGGCCGCGTGACCTCAAGAATGCCGTGCAGATGGTCGGGCATCAGCTGGCAGAACAGCGGCCGAATCTCGGGCGTAAAGTCGCCCAGCCGCTTCCAGTGCGCGAGAATCGCCACGCCCAGCGCACTCGGCTCGACCCGCGCCGCCACCGCCTCGGGCGCCGCCGACGCCGACGGGTCGTCGATCACGAGCCGCCCCAGCACGGGCCGCCGCCGGTCGGCCTGCACGAGCGTGATCTGGTAGATCGCCCGCGCGCGGTAGTCCCAGCCGTCGCACCGCCGCGTCATGCGGTGCTTCACCGCCGACAGGCCACCACTCGCCTCGACTCCCGCCTTGTGCATGCCGCCCGCCTACGCTCCCACAATGCCCGCAAGCGTGCCTTTGAGATAAGCCCAGGCGATGTCCGGACGGCGATTCTTCAGCGCCACACAACCGTACCAAACGGCCGAAAGCGGCGCAAAGACAAAAGCAACGGACAGCGCCGGAAAGAAGCGGAAGTGCCGCCGCGCGAAGCGAACGCGGTTGCGCGCAAAGCAATATGTCCGATAGGGCTTCTCGATTCCCAAAAGGCGCAACGCCGGTACGCATCCTGGCTCCAGGAAACCCAAGTGCTCCGTACGCGCGCGCGTGGCGATCCAGGCCGAATGCCCACCCTCGACAACGCGCCAGCCAAAATCGCTCTCCTCGAAAATCTGGACAAAGCGCTCATCCATGCCGCCCAATTCCTCGTACAAGCGACGCGGCACCATGAAGGCGTTCGGCGAGTAGGTCGTGGGATAGTCGATCGGCTCGGCAGGCAACGCCGCAAGCGGCAGATTGCCGCCCCGATCCTTCGGCCTCGACGTCCAGTGCGAGAAATCGCTCCCCAGCGTCCAGACAAGACCGTCGCCGCCCGACCGCCGATGAACGGACAATGGCGCGACAAGCCCAGCATCCGGGTGGCGCGCGAAGCAGTCCAAAAGCTCTGCAAGCACGGTCGGCGCAACGAGATTGTCATCGTCAAGAAAAAAGAGGTAGTCGCCCCTCGCGACCTTCGCCCCGTTGTTGCGCGAGACGGCCTGAAACGAATTGCGCGCGTTCCGAAAGTAGCGTACCCGCGCATCGCCGCCAAATTGCGCGGCGACGCGCGCCTTCGTGTCGTCGGGCGAGCAATCGTCGATGACGATCACCTCCAGCAGATTCGAATCTTCCGCCGCCAAGACGCTCGCCACGCAGGAACAGACCATCTTGGCTCGGTTGAAGGTCGGGACAATGACAGAAACGCGTGGCGCGCCCCCCAAACGATCCGCCGCCGCGCTCACAGCGCCTCCTCGGAAATCTGCTCAAGGCGATGGAGCGCCGCGCCCTTGAACTGGAAGACGATCTGGTGGAGCGTCGTCCCGCGTGCGAGCGCAGGCACGAAGCGGTCGGCGCGGCAGCGTGCGAGCTGAGCCTTCGCCTCCGCGCATTGCGCGTCGAGAACGGCGTCCGCCGCGTCCTTCGCCGCATACTTGAGCTCGATGAGGTAGCTGTGCGCGGCGTCGCCCGCCAGGCGCTGCCAGACGTACCAGTCCGGCTGCCGCGTCCGCCGATAGGCTTCACGCAGATACGCGAAGAGCTGGCGCTCGATGCAGACGTTTGGGACCTTGAAGAACGTCATGCCCTTGCGCCGCCCGGCCATCGACAGAATGCCGTAGTAGTGAAAGAGCGAGCGGAAGTTCGCGACGTCCGAAAAAAGCGACTTGCCCATCCGCCGGGGGCGCACGAAGAAGACGAAGCTGTCGCGAGCCTCCATCTTGCGGATGTAGGCCGTCTTGTCCACGTAATAGTAGCCCTCGTCGCGGATTCGCTTGAAATCCACGATGCCATACGGAATCTGCTGTCTCGCCGCCATGCCGCTATTCTACCATATTTCCGCGAGCCCCTTCAACCGCAAGGCGTCGCAGCGCCGCCGCCGCAAGCGCCATGCCGAACGCGCAGGTGACGGGCATGACCGAGCCCTTGGGGACATCCCCCGGCGACGCGGCCACGGGCTGCGGCGGCTCGGTCGAGGCCGCGCAGAGGAACGGCCGCGCCGGAAAGCGGCCCAGCCGGCGAAACCGCTGGCGCAGCGCACGCGCCAGTCCGTCGCCCGTCACCTTGTCAAAGCGGCGGATGACAACCTTCGTCGGGTCCAGCCGCCGCGCCGCGCCCATCGAGGCGAGAATCGGCACGCCCGCCGCCGTCGCCGCGAGGATCAGCTCCGCCTTGCAGTCAACCGAGTCGATCGCGTCCACGACAAGGTCGAAGTCCGCCGGACGAAAGCCGGGCGTCGTGGCCGGATAGCGCCCCGGACACGCGACGACATCGGCGTCTGGGTTGATCTCCAGCAACCTGTCGCGCAGGGCCTCGACCTTCGGACGGCCCAGCGTCTTCGCCGTCGCAGGGCACTGGCGGTTCACGTTCGAGGGCACGACGACGTCGTCATCGACAAGCGTCAGATGCCCGACGCCCGTGCGCACGAGCGCCTCCGCGCACCAGCTGCCGACGCCGCCGACGCCGACGACCGCGACGCGCGACACCGCGAACCGCGCCACGGCGTCTGCGCCCACCAAAGCCTCCGCTCGCGAAAGGTCCATCGCCGTCACCCCTCGGGAAAGAGCCGCGCGAGAATCTGCTCGGCCGGCGTATAGGCCTTCTTCTTCGCGTTGCAGTCCACGCAGCACGGCACGCAGTTGCCGCGCGTGGAGCGCCCGCCGCGCGCGACGGGCACGACATGGTCGAGCGTCAGGTTCGCCGCGCCGACCTGCCGATGGCAGTAGTAGCATTCGCCCTTCGCGATCCGGGCCTTCCACCAGTCGGTCTGGCGCAGTTCGCGCGCCCGCGCGCGCTCCCGCTTCACATGGACGGGATCGGGGTTCAAGTCAAGCCAGTCGCTCATCGGCAGACCTCCTTCACAAGCGCCGCGCACCGCCCGCAGTGCGTGCAGTCGTTCGCCGACTGACACTCACGGACGGCCGGCCACAGCGGCGTCGCGTCGAACGCCCGGTTGCCGAAGGCCACGGGCAGCTCCGGCCGCGCGTCCATGAGGTCGGCGAGGTCGCCGTCGTAGGCGCGCGTCGCGTAGGCCGTGACGATCTTCTCGGGGAACGCATGCCGCCGCGTCGCGAGCTTGACGACGTCCACGAACGGCTCGTACAGCGGCAAGTCCTCGGGACGGATCCACGTCGCGCGCAGAAACGCCTCGCAGTCCCCGCGCGCATACGTGTCCTTGCAGAGGAAGACGGAGAAGTCGAACCGCGCGCCGACCTTCGACTGCGCGCGCCGGTCGTGCCCGTGCAGGTTGTCGTGGAACTGCTGGTACGGACACTGGCGGAGGCAGCCGGAGTTCGCCTGGATGCCGATCTCCTTGCCGTGCGCCCGCGCCCAGTCGGACATCCCCTTGAGCCACGCCGTCTCGCGATGACGCTCGCGCGTCGCGTAGAACGAGTCGAAGAGCGGCAGGATCGGCTCGAAGCCGACAGACCCGTGGACGCGCTGGTTGACGCTCAGGCGAATCTTCACCGACGGGAAGCGCCGCCGCAGGACGGTCGCGATGAACGGCGAGGTCGTCGTCACCGTCTCGGGGAAGAGGCCTTCCGCGTCCATCTCGCGCAACGTGCGCGTGACGAAGTCGGCGAGGTCAGGCGAGATGGCGAGGTCGCCGTAGCAGTTGCAGTTGAAGAGCGTGTCGAGCTCCAGCCCCTGCGCCCGCGCCCACGCCAGGTCGGCAAGCAGCCGCGCGCGCACCTCCGGCGTGTACGTCGGCGCCGGCCGGCACGAAAGGACGCCCGGCCACGCGAAGAAGACCTCCTTGATGCGCGACAGATGGGCCGCGCAGACGCCCGTGAAGTCGCCGTTCAGGAAATGACCAACCGCAAGTTTCTTTTCGCCTTTCGCCATGGCGCCGCATTATACCATATTTGCCCCGTCACGCGCGCCGGAAGCGCGCGGCCTTCGGCGACGCCCGGCTCCGTGAGCAGCGTGAGGGCTCGGCAGCACAAAGACGTCCGCCCGCGCAAACGCCGCATGAAGTGCGTCCGAGCCGGGCGCGAGCGCGTCCGAAACCGTGAGGCGGCGCGCGACGCCGCGAAACGGCGACGCCTCGGGCGCGTAGCGGAAGAGCCCCAGATGGCCATGCTCGGCCGGGCGCGTCCCCGAAGTCTAGCCGTCCTTTCGCGGCAGGAAGCCAGGAACGGACGCGAGCGAGACGAAGAAGAGCGTCAGCACGGCCGGCGACCGCAGGGGACAGTCCCCGAAGGCGTGGATGAGCGTGCAGACGACCGTGACGAGGATGAAGAACGCCGGCGCCGGCAGCGCGAAGAGCTGCACGGGCTTCGGCGGCGCGGACGGCCCCTTCATGAAGCGCGCCTCGCGCGCGAGCGTCCGCCACGTCCGGGCGACCGGCGCGAGCAGCACGAGGACGAGCGCGACCAGCGCGCCAAAGCCGACGAGCCCGTGCTCGGCCAGGAACTGGAGGTGGTCGTTGTGGACGTTGATGCCGCCGACGACCTGCTGCTGCTTGAGCTCCTGCGGCGTCATCTTCGGGAGGCAGAAATGGATGTAGCCCCAGCCGCCGCAGCCGAAGAGGACGTGGTCCTTCCAGATCTCCGTCGCGACGCGCACATGGTACTGCCCGCGTCCCGTCACGCGGTCCAGCACCTCCGTCGTGCCCAGCGTGTTCACCTCCCGCTGGAGGCCCTTCGGCGCAAAGAGGCACGAGAGGAAGATGACGATGCCCAGTCCAAGCGCCGTCCACGCCCCCGCCCGCACGCGGTCGGCCTTCCGCTTGTGCGCGACGAAGGAGACGAACGAATGCAGGAAGAAGACGACCGCCGAAAGCGTGACGAGCAGGATCGCCGCACGCGACAGCGTGTTGAGGGCCGCGTAGAAGAAGACGACCGCCGGAATGAGGAAGTAGTGCTTGCGCCAGAACATCCGGGGGCGCGGCGCGGCGGCGGACGAGATGTCCTTCGTCCGGTGCGCCTCGCGCAGGTCGTCCAGGTTCCGCCTCCAGAGGGCGAGCGCGAGGCCGAAGAGCGTCGTGAAGTAGTCGCCCGCCATGTTCGGGTAGCCGAAGGTCGAGAAGAAGTCGCCCGCCGCCCGGCCCGTCCCGCTCATCGTGTTCCAGAGGGGGCCGGGCGCGCCCAGCGCGCTCTGGAGGAAGCCGAGCGCCGCCAGGGCCGTTCCGTTCCAGACGATCAGCTCAAGGACGAGCCGCTTGCCGTGGCGCGTGAGCGCGTGGCGCACGACGAGGAGCGACGGCAGCGCCAGCGCGAACCAGAGGACGACGTTGAGGTGGTCGATGCGATCTACGCAGAACGGCAGGATCGGCACGGGCGGATCGGCCGAAAGCCCCGTCGCGAGCGCCTGCGCGTCGCACGAGACGCAGAGCCCGTTGTTGACGAACGGAATCAGCAAGAGGACGAAGAGCCCCAGCGCGATCCATGCGGCCGGATCCTTCCGCAGCGCGTGCCAGACCCGCTCGCGCGCCTCGTACGTCGATTCGCCCGGCCGCCGCTGCGGAAAGCAAAAGAGGACTTCGAGCAGAAGGACGAAGAGCCACGGCACGACCGGCACGAGCAGCCCGCCGCGCGTGCCGCCGAACATCCACGCGACGACGGACGCGACCGCCGCCACCGCGAACGGCGCGAAATTGTCAAAGAGAAACGACATGCTCCACCACCTTTCTCACCGCGTCCGCCTCCGAGACCTTCTCGACGAACGCGCCATGGACATACAGAAGGAACTCCCCGTCGCCGCCGCAGAGCGCGACGTCCGCGCCCTTCGCCTCCCCCGGCCCGTTCACCGCACAGCCCATGACGGCGACGCGAGGAAAGGGTTTGGAGGTTTGGGCGTTTGGAGGTTTGGGCGTTTGGAAGTTTGGGCGTTCGGGCGTTTGGTCGAAATACAGCGTTTCGAGGGCGTCTTCGACCTGGGCGGCGACGCGGGCAAGATCGACCTTCGTGCGCCCGCACGTCGGGCAGCTCGTGATCGACGGCCCGGGCGCACGCAGGCCGAGCGCGCGCAGGATATCCAGCCCCACCTTCACTTCCTTCTCCGGCTTGTTCGTGAGCGAGACGCGCACCGTGTCGCCGATCCCTTCCGCAAGGAGGATGCCGAGCGCGACCGAGCTGCGCACCGTGCCCGGCAGGAGCGTTCCCGCCTCCGTCACGCCGAGATGCAGCGGACAGTCCGTCCGCTCCGCGAGCTCGCGGTACGTCGCGAGCGTCTCCGCCACGTTCGACGCCTTGGCGGAGATGACGACGTCGTGAAAGCCCTCGTCCTCCAGGATCTTCAGGTGCTTGAGGGCGGACGAGACAAGCGTCTCGCCCCTTTCGAGGCTGCCGCCGTTGACGCCGATGCGGATCGGCACGCCCTTCGCCTTCGCCGCACGGGCGACGGCCTGCACGCGGTCGCGCGAGCCGATGTTGCCGGGGTTGAGCCGAAGCGCGTCCGCCCCCGCCGCGAGCGCGGCAAGCGCACAGCGGTAGTCGAAGTGAATGTCCGCGACGATCGGAATCGGCGACGCCTTCCGCACCTCGCCGAGGACGCGCGCCGCGTCCAGGTCCGGCACGGTGAGGCGGAAGAGGTCGCACCCCCGCGCGGCGCAGGCGAGAAGCTGGCGGAGGCACGCCGCCGCGTCATGCGGATCGGCGTTGCCCATCGTCTGCACGCTCACCGGCGCGCCGCCGCCGAGCGGCAGGCCACCGACCTTAAGGCTGCGCGTCTGCTTTCTCGAGAACATTCGTCTGTGCGTTGGCGTCCGGCCGATAGGAATGGATCTTGTAGCTGCGCCAGCCGTCCTTCAGGATGAGGACGGCCATCAGCCCCATGAGGAGGAACATGAAGCCCATCGAGACCTTCGCGACGAACCAGCCGGGCAGCCGCCGCCGGCAGACGAGCGCGATGAAGGCGAAGAGGATGAGCCCGCCGTCGAGGACGGGGATCGGCAGGAGGTTGAGGACGGCGAGGTTCACGTTCAGGAAGCGCAGGAAGCCCAGTCCGTCCCACTTGTCGCGGCGCACCTGACGGTACAGCCCCTCGGCGATCATCACGGGGCCGCCGAGCGCGCCCGCCGTCGCCTTCGCCTCCTTCGGCGTGACGAGGCCCTTCAGGACGCGGAAGATCGACCCCGCGTCCCACGCGAGCTGCTTCCACGGACTGCGCGCCGGCATCCACGCGACGGCCCCCGTCGCATTCGTCTCGCTCAAGGCCAGGATGTACCACGCGCCCGTGACCGCATCGCGCGTCGGCGTGACGGAGAGCCGCACCTCCTCCGGCTGCGCCGCGCTGCGCGCGACGACGAACTCGACCGGCTTGCCGCCCGCGATCTGGACTTCCGTCTGCATCTCCGACCACGTCTCGACCGGACGCCCGCCGACGGAGCGGACGACGTCCCCGGCCTTGAGCCCCGCCGCAGCGGCCGGGCCGCCCGCCGGGACGCTCCCGATCTTCGCCGCAAGCGTCCCGAACTTCGCGCCCGGCACAAGCGAGAGGCCAACCGCCAGCACGACCGCCAGCACGACGTTCATCGCCGGGCCCGCGACGGCGACGGCCATCTCCTTCCACGCCGGAATCCGAGCAGACGGCGCCTTCGCATTCGAACATTCGACCTTTCGATCATTCGACGATTTCTCCAGTGCCTTCGTCCCCTCCGGATCGACGTCGGGAATCGAGACGTAGCCGCCGAGCGGAATCCAGCCGACGCGGTACTCGACGCCGCGCACGGTCTTTTTCCAGAGCGCGTGGCCAAAGCCGATGGAAAACGCCTCGACGCGCAGGCCGAGCTTCAGCGCGACGATGAAGTGGCCGAATTCGTGGACAAGGATCGCGAGCGCGAACAGCAGCACGCACAGGACGATGTAAAAGGCGGTTGTCAACAGTTCTAGCATAAGCAGTTAGGCCCGAATGGCGGGCGCGCGTATTATATCATTTCTCCTCGCCCCTTCGGCGAAGGGCCTCGCGCCGAAGCCGCATCTCGCGCACAAAGGCCGCGCGCCGCAAGTCGGCCGTCGCGGGGGGCGGACGCACGCCGACGGCGGCGCGAAGACGCGCGCGCTCGGACGGCGGGAACGCCGCCAGCGATACCGTCCAGACGTTCGTGCCGTCGCGCGTGAGCGTGGCGACGCCGTTCGTGACGGCGACGGGCCGCCCTCGCACGATATGTCCGGCGTGGTTCGTGTAGGCGGGCCAGCGTCGCCGCCAAAACCGTCGCAAGGAACGCCATCGCCCGCCTCACTCCAGCCGCAGGCGGTAGAGCGCGGCGGCGCCGTCACGGAAGAGGTAAATCGCGCGGACGGAGGGATCGTCGCTTCCCGAAAGGAGATACGTCTTGCGCGCGGCGGACGGATTCGGCGTCTCCGCGTGCGTCGTCGGCTCGAACGCGGCGGACGGCCCGTCAACCGCGCGCCGTTCGGCCGAGTAGACGCGGCTGCGTCCCGGCAGGAACGTCGCCTCGAAGACGTCCGAAGCCCCCGCAACGGGCTGCCACGAGAGAATCCGAAGCCCGGCGTCGTCCGGATTGAGTGGGTCTGTCCCTGCCAGGTACTCGTCGTAGTTCGAGACGCCGTCGCCGTCCCAGTCGGCCTTCGGGTCGTAGACGAAGGGCTCCTCCCCCCTGTTCTCGGCCCACCAAGCGGCAAGTTCGTCAAGATACTGGTCGGCGACGCCGTAGGCGTTCGTGCACGTCGCGACGCAGACGTCCACGCGCGCGACGCGGCCGGGCTTGCCGACGGCGAGAAACGTGTTCGTCGCCGTGTAGACATCGCGCGCATCGCCCGTGTTCGGGTCGATCTCGAACGTGAGCGTGTCCCCCGGACGGGCCGCGCCCGGCGTCGCGGCCGACGCCAAGGGGATCGCGAGCGCGTAGTTGGCGGACGTGTCGCCGGACGGCGCCGCGATCGGCGCACGGGCGATGAGGACGCCATCCTTGCGCGCGCGGATCTCCGCGCCTTTCGTCGTGCCTTCGAATCCCGTGCGCGCATAGTCGGTGACGCGCCCCGTATAGACGAACGGCGGCAACGAGACGACTGGCGCCTCGGCGGCCCCTGCACCGACGACGACGAAAAGCGCGCCCGCTCCGGCGAGCGCACGAAGGTGTCTGCGAATCGACTTCATCATTCGTTCCTCCTGCCCGCCGCGCCCCGCCACGGGACGATGCGGACGAGAGGGAATTATACCATTTTCGACCTTACCGAATCAGCATCAGGAGGCCCCTCTCGGGGGCGAGGCGCAGGACGTTGCCGGAGCGGGTGGTCTTCCAGGCCTTGCCCGTCGCGTCGACGAGCTTGAGCCGGGGCACGACGCCCGCGAAGCCGCCCGTCGCCCGCAGGAAGGGACGGGCGCCCGCCTCCTGGTGCGCGGGCAGGTTCTCCGGATCGGTCACGCGCACGACGACGCCCTCGGCGAACGCCACCTCCGACTCGACCGCGAGCGGGCCGGACGCGGCAAAGAGTTCGGTGACCGTGATCTCCAGCGCCTCGCCCACGGTCACGCCCGCGCACGACGTCACGGTGCCGCCCGCGCCGCCGAGCGTGGAGACGGCAAGCGCGCGGTTCGCGTTCGAGAACACGGCGCCGTCCATCACCTTGAGCGGCGTGTTCGCGGGGAAGGACTTCTCGCCCTTCATGGTGAGCCGTCCCGCCTCCACGACCGTGCCGCCCGTGTACGTGTTCGTGCCGTAGAGCGCGACGCCGTAGGCACCGCGCTTGACAAGACGACCGCCGGCGCGCGCGCCCGTCAGCGTGTACGAGCAGGCGTAACGGCCCGTCTTCGCCGCCGACCGCACGTAGACGCGCGTCGTCTCGTCGTAGCCACAGCCGGGCGAGACCACGACGACGTGCGTCAGCTTCTTGGTCGCCGGGTCGAACGCCGCCATCGCCGCCGCGCCGTGGCTGCCCGCCGGGCCCTCGATGTCCACGAACGCGGGCCCGCAGTACGATTCCTGCGCAAACGCCTCGTCCGCATCCGGCAGCGTGACCGTCGCGAGCCCCTGCCCCGTCGCGTCCGAGAGCGCATGCGGCCAGTCCGAGTCGTGGCGACCGGTCTGGTCGTCCTCCGAGCCGTCGAGCTCGGACGTGTCAATCGCCATGCCGTTCGGCCCGAGCGTCCAGAAGTCGGGACTGCGCTGGAGAAACTTCTCAGACGTGGAGTCCGAATTGTTCCACCCCGTCCAGAACGTCGGCATGACCGTGCCGCCGTCCACGTAGACGTCGCTGGCTGACGAGGCGCCCGAGTCCCGGTAGAAGCGCCGCGCCTTGAGCGTGGCGCCGTCCGTGACGGCGACGATGTTCGTGACGGCGACGACGTTCGTCGTGCCCAGAAGCAGCGCTTCGGTATCGACGGTCGATCCCGCGCCGGAGACAACGAGCGTCCCCGTGCCGCCTGTCTCGCCGCCCAGCACGATTCGCGTGCCCGAAGCGTAGCGCGAGCGGCGCGTGTCGTTGGTCGCGCCGCCGAAGACGCCGACAAAGCCGCGTCCGGCGCTCCCGACGTGAAGGTAGCCGAAGTCCCCCCGCGTCCGAAGCGTGCCGCCTGACTGCCAGACAAGTCCCTCCGATCCCGTCCGTCTGCTGACGAAGACGACGTTGCTGAACGTCGCCATGCCACCCGACATCATCCACGCGCCGTAGGAGCCGTTCCCCTCGCCCACATAGGTGTCGCCCCGCACGACGAATTCGCCGCCCGACTGGAGAAACGCATTGCGAACGGCCCCGGCGTTGCCAAGGCGCACCCAGCCCGCGTTCAACACACCGTCCGACAAGTCCAGTCGCGCCGACGCGCCCGTGAGGACGAGTCCTCCAACCCGGCGCGTCACGTTCGACGAGCAGACGACGCGCCCGCCGCCGTGATACACATCCCGCCCCGAGACGGGATTTGTCATGTCGATTGGCCCATTCAGATAGAGTTCACCACTTCCTCCCCATCTCAGCTTCGCGCCCAGCGTCAGAGGCCCCGCCAGTTCAAGGCTGCGCGCATTGCCACCCGAACCCACCCACGTGTCTTTCGTGATTTCACACGCACCCGTGAGGCTGTTCTGCTTCGCCGCCACCGTGCCGGCACTGGCCGTCAGGCTCGCGCCGCACAGGACGAGCCGACAGGGGAAGGCCTTGGACGGCGCCCACAGGCTGAAATCGCCAGCGGACATGTAAATCGTCGTCTCGTCGGGGTGGGTGAAAGCCGGAACATACTGCACACGCACTGTGCCGACGACATTCGAGATGACACCCGCATTTATCTGGCACGACGGGCCATACCACATCCAAAGCGCCGAACCGTCGATGCGCGTGAGTGTGTGCCCATTCAGGTTCAGCGCATCCTTGATGCCGAAGCGGCTCGGGATTGCAATGGCGGCATCATCCGAAAGCGTCAGCGAATCCAGCATGCAGTCGTCGCACACAGCCGAGTCCATCGCCGTGTAGCGGAACGCGCCCTTTCCGTCCACGCCCTGTCCTCGAATGGTGACGTCATGCCCCGTGAAGAACGCCGCGGACTGACTCGCCCCAGATGGGCGCGGGAAATTGAGGTGGAGCGTCGCCGCGTTGCCCGTCACCTCGATCTTCGTGTTCGAGCCGGCCGCCTCGCGGTCAGCCAGCGTGAGCGTCCCTTCCCGAATGTCCACGCGGCCCGTGAACGCCGTCGTGGCCGCCTTGAGAATCGCCGTGCCGGGGCCTGTCTTGACCAGCGTCGTCGCGGCGGGCAAGGCCGCCTCGTAGGTCTCCGTGACGCCGGCGGCGACCGTCAGCGTCAGCGTGCCGTCAATGACGGCCGGGAGATTAGCGGCGAGGAGCCC